>WNFD01003517.1_pt1 | contig 26002 bp, 14 predicted proteins | sample 5400491 | NCBI WGS metagenome assembly WNFD01 (sample SAMN13153343, study PRJNA577476) | soil metagenome | isolation source: 120 cm saprolite under Douglas fir tree site 2 hole 2 replicate 2 | place: USA:California | collected 2015-04-18
GCGAGCAACCAGTCATAGCGTGCCATCGTGTGCGCCCCAATGCACACCGGTTGCCCCGTATTCGCCGGCGGCGAACCAAAGACCGAAGGGGAAGCTGGATTACCAGAGGTAGGCTTGCAATCCTGAAAGCGATCCAGATACTCAGTCAAGACGCTCAAATCCTTGCACGTCCCATCGGGATTGCAGAACTGCACCGACATGCCGAATCGCCCTCCCGCCTGATGCGACACGACGAGAACAGCAAACATGCCCCACGTGTCCGGGTCCTTGCCGCGCGTCTCCCAATAATCTCCAAACGTCGTCAGTATCTTGGTAAAGCGTTCCGGCGTCATGTCGGCCCACGCCCAGGATATGTGTGCCAGCATAACCTCCTGTGGAGGCTGCGGCAGCTTGTCGAAGGTATAACTTGTGATGACGCCGAAGTTGCCTCCACCTGCTCCTCGACATGCACGGAATAGATCAGCGTCGTGAGTGCGGTCCACTCTGCGAGCAACCACCTTCCCCTTTGCGTCAACAGTTAAAATATCTACCGCAGAGAGCCAGTCCACCGTCAACCCATGCAGTCGCGACAGCATGCCGTAGCCACCGCCAGTAATATGGCCGCCGGCGCCCACTGAGCCGCACGTTCCACCGGGAAGGGTCACACCGTAACGCTTATACAGCTCCACATAAGCTTGCCAAAGCTGCGTCCCGGCACCGATCGTGTACGGTGCACCTTTGCCTGGAGGATTGGTTTGCGTGAGCATACTCAAATCCAGGATCGCGCCATCCGGATTGTTGGCAAAAAAGTCTTCGTAGCAATGTCCACCGCTGCGCACGGTCGGTCGCAGTCCCGCGCTCACAATCCGCTGAAGAGCATCCGCCACGTCTTCAGCGGTCTCGCATATCTCGATTCGGCCCACAGCATCCGCCTCAGATGCCGGCCAGCGAAGATTATGTCCCTTTTTCAGAGTGTTATAACGCGGATCCTGTCGGAGAACGGTAATCGCCATATCGCCCCATTGCCCCATTGCCAAAGCCGTGGATAACTATTGCCGCGACAAATTGCACATTGTTCCATCGGCACGTCGTTGCTTTTTGGATTGATCATCGCATAGTTCTATAAGCTTGTAACTTCCAAAAGTATGTATGGCAAATGACCTATAGATCTTAAGTAAGACAGCCGGCAACGACGTAAATTCATGCAAGAGATTACTGACGTCCCTCTTGCTGGCCGAGGACCTGACAAGCGCGATCAACGACCTGAAAAATGGTTCGAATTTTAGGGGTACACAAAACGATCCGCGAAAACAGAAAGAGCACAGAATCCTGCGACTCGTGCGGTTGGCCAAGGGCTCTTGCCTGGATCGCTTTCCTATTGGATGGCAACGGTGAGATTGTTGGAGCTCCCAGACCCCGGATTCTGACTAGCGAGAGTGATGGTTTGTGCGCTCGCGAGATCGGCGGCCGCGATCGCCACCTGTAGATGCGCATTGTCGATAAAGCTGGTGGTTCGCGGAGATCCGTTCCAAAGCACAACGGCCCCCGGCAGAAAACCGGTTCCTGTAACGGTAAGGTAGAGGTTACCGCTGCCCACGGCTATGGTCGCTTGACCCGTGCTGCTGAGTGTCGGCGCAGGGTTGGTTGCTGCTTCCGCAGGAACCACAAACGGCCCGCGCATCAGGAAGATCTGCGGCGTCTTCGAGGTTGTCGTGTTCGGGACCACATAGGCCAGTCCATCCTGACCAAAGCGGATTCCTGGCAACGACGAGACTGAGTTCCCAGGGAGTTGTATCTGTTGCTCCTGGGTGAAGTGCTGAGTGTCAAACCGCTCCAGATAGTAGGCAGCCGTACCGGCGGCGTTGACGCCGATGACGAAGGCCTTGGACTCCGCCTGATACGGGATGACGCCGCCTCCGTAGAGGCTGGTCGAGGACGAGCCACTCCCAAGAGGGAGAACGGCGACCTGTGAGGGCGGAGTTGTGCTGGGATTGACAATGCCTCCAGACGATCCGAAGACCAGGCCGCCGTCCACGGCCAACTTACCCCCAAAGCCGCCAAAGCCGTTGAGTGTGGTGCCATCGATCAGCGTTACTCCGGTCGGGCCGACGCTGTATCGATAGAACTCGGCACCAGTGGTATTGGCGTCATAGGCATAAAAGTGCGTCGCGTCCGTAAAGACCGGGTTGTCGCCGTTATACGCTTGAGAGAGTTTGCTCCGGAAAGCGCCCGTGCTGCCGGAAATATCGTAGATGCCGATACCGTCAAATGAATCGAACTCGACGGCCACGCTCAAATCCGTGCCGGGCACTGCGGCGATACTCGTTGCGGCGACGTTGCCGCTATTGCCAAACGAAGTGGAGACAATGGGAACGGTAAGGTCCATCGTTTGGTTGAGGAGGTTGAACCGGCCAAGGCTCTTGGCTCCGCTAAGACCGATGAAGAGGTAGTTACCATCGCTGGTCTCAGAGAGCAGGTTTGGCTCGCTGCCTACCTGAATCGGAGTGCCTACGCTCCCGCTAGCCGGGTCGATGGCAACCAGACTGTTGCCGGTGATGACGGTCGAGGTGCTTGGCAGCACAGCGTAGATCTTCCGCGTGAAAGGATCGAAGCTGATAGCGCTTGCAGGAACATTCAGCAGTTGGTAGATATGCAGCGGCAGGCCGGCGGACTGTCCTCCACCCGGCGTGGGGGTAGTGACCGAGACCTGCGCCCAGCCGAGTTGCTGGATCAGCGAGGAGTCGACCGTAGCAGTCATCTGACCCGGGCTGACAAACGTGGTAGGCAGCGCTTGCCCGTTCCACAGAATGCTGGAGCCGGAGGAGAAGCCGGTGCCGTCGACGGTCAACGTTGATGTCGAACCGCCTGCCTGAATCAACGACGGCGAGATCTGTGTGACGTTGGGCGTGGCATTGAATGCGTTACCGGTCACCGTAGTGCTTGCATTGGCCTGATTGTTGGAAGAAACCGGATCGAAGCTGACCGAAGAGACGGAGCCCGTCATCGTGAGCGACCCAGCGACCGTTGGAGTCACCGAGATGGTGACGCTAGCCGAACTGCCGTTTGCGATCGTGCCGAGACTACAGTAAAGAACTCCGCCTCCACTGCAGGTGCCTTGTGATGAGGTATAGGTTCCTCCGATCACCGAGGCAGGCAGCACGGTTGTGAGAGTAACTCCCGCAGCCGAGTCCTGGCCCAGATTTGCGACTTGCACCGTGTAGCTGAATGCAGTGCCTGTTGTTGCTGTCGCCGGCGCCTGAACGCTGACCGACAAATCTGCCGGAGAGGTAGTGATGTCCTTCACAATAGGACTTTGCAACACATAGAGCTGCGAGGCCATGTGGAAGGCCAGACCGTTTTGACCCCAGCGGATCAAATCTGCAGGGACGTTGTTGTAGGAAGACGAGGGGTAGGAACCAACGCCTGTGACCGGCATACTACCGACCGGATTGAAGGTAGTTTCATCGAAGGCCAGGATCTGATTGGTATTCCCCGAGAACGAGGAGTTCACCACCCACGCGCGTCCAAGCGTCGAGTCCGAGACGATAGCACCCACTGCAGCAATCGGCGCGCTGGAACTGCCGCTGGTTGACGTCGTGGAGAATTGACCAAGCTGAGAGCCTGTAGCGGAGTTCAATACGGCTCCGGTTGGCAGGTAGAGACGGCTGTTGTCGTACTGAATGGTGTTACCGCCTCCGTTGCCTAGAGGCGTCGCACCGGTCACGCCGGTTGCGTCGATGGTGAGAGCGTAAAGGTTGGCGCTCGTCGATTGTGAATTGAGATAAAGCGTTGAAGCAGAGCTGCCAAACGAAAGGCTGCCTGAATTCTGGTTGAAGTAGATGCTCAGGCCGGTGCTGGTCTTGGCTCTGGCCACGCCCGAATCGAAGATCGTCACCACGCCACTATTAACGTAGACAGCCACGGAGTTGGGCTGTCCCGGCAGCACAGCGAGGCCCGCCGCGTAATAAGGCGGATTGTAGACACCGGGCCCACCCCCGAGCGAAAACTGGATGCCAGCGGTAGCGGTAGTCAGATTCACCTGACGAACTGCGCCTGCGCCATTCAGACCAACGAAGAGCTGAGTCCCGTTGCTGGAGAGAGCCATGCGGTTAGGCTCGCTGCCGACGAAGATGGTCTTCATGATGACGCCTGAGGTGGGGTCAATACCGGCAATTGTGTTGCCGAGACCTTCACCCGCTGAACCTGCGATGGAGGCGTAGATGAGTCCATCGACCCCGTTATAGACGATGTCATTGATCGGCAGAGCGACGAAGGTCGTGAAGGCTTGTGGCGGCAGCGCCTGTCCCGGGGACTCTGGAGTGGAGACTTGAATGCTGGCCTGCGTGAAACCAGAAAGGAACGAAGCGGGAATGATCGCGGTCAACTGTTTTGCGCTGACATAGGTCGTGGCAAGGGCGGTGTTGTTCCACTTCACGACGGAGTCCGCGAAGAAGCCGCTCCCCGAGACGGTGATCTTGGTGTCCGGACTACCGGCCGTCGCATAGTTGGGCGAGATGCTGAAGCTCAGCGTAGGCGTAACGACGGAGACCGTCGCGGCGTTTGACTGGACAACCGGCGTGCCTGGGTTACTCACAACGAGTTGTATGGAACCTGCGGCCGCAAAGAAGGTGGATGCCAGGGAGACGGTAATGTTCGTTCCATTTTGAACGGTGACAGGAACAAAGGTGCCGTTGGCTTGCACCGTGGCGTTCGCCGCAAAGCCGCTTCCGAAGATGCTAATCGAAGTTGGCACGTTGGAAGAGGGGTTGACCGCAACGCTCGACGGGTTGACCGAAACGATGGTGGGGACGGTTGCCGCAATCACCAGTTCAGTTGGCGTCGTGTTGCTGCCACCGGGACCTGGGTTATTGACCGAGATCTGCCCCGAGCCAAAGCTCTGCAGATCGGCTGCCGTAAGCGAAACCTGGAGCGTTGTTCCGTTGACGAAGGTAGTCGGGCGCGCCGCACCGTTATACATCACAACGGAGTTCGCCTCAAATCCGCTTCCGTTGACAGTGATAGTTGCTGCAACGCCCTGGGGGACGCTCCGGGGCGAAAGTCCAGTCACCGCTGGTGTCGGGCTCATAATCGAGAAGCTGGACGGGGCAGAACTGCCGCCTCCCGGCTCTGGGTTCGAAAGCACAAGGTTCGCCACCTGTCCCGCTGCCAGCGCAGACGCAGGCACCGCCGCCTGCAGGCTGGTTGCGCTGACATAGGTCGTCTGCAACGCAGCACCGTTCAGGGTCGCGGCGGTGGAGGAGATATATCCGGTCCCCGTAAAGGTGAGCGTCTGCGAAGGAGAGCCTGCGAGAACACCGGTGGGAGAGATCGATGTAATCGTCGGAGCGGGATTATTCGCAGGGGCGACGGGAGGGGTTACAGGAGTGGTACTAGAAGAGGGAGAACTGCTGCCACTGCAACCGGCGAGCAAGGAAAGAGTAAGAGTTGATCCAACTAGAAACAGAACACTGCGGCGCACAAGTCCCCCAGGAAAACAAAAGATCGTTCCGTAGAACGACCAGCGGAGGTAAACGGCTTGGCCCCGTGCTGCTCTGTTTTATCGGAAGCGTTCCGATAGTATCGGGAAACAGTTGCGCTGCCTAGTCATTTTTTAAAGACAAACCCTTTTCTTGGGGCCGGTCGAAGGACAGAATGCAAGGTGACGCTTAAGTGTTATTGCTACCGGCAAGCAAAGATAATTGTCCACCTTCTAATGAACGAGACACTGTAGAAAAAAGGTTACAAAACATCATCTCGAAACCGAAAAATGATCAGGGCGCGTCTCCGGCGAATGCGTCAGGGGCTTTAAGTTCGATGGACCCCTCCTTAAGCGAAGTGCCGGTGACTTGCCTCGCGCGGGCAGCCTTGAGATACCACAGGAGACGGTCCCCCGCGGATTCCGGAGAGAGGCCGCCGCCGCGGATGTTGGACAGGCAGTTGCGGTCGGCGTCAGTGCGATCAGGGTCAGGATGCCAGGTGAGGTAGGCTCCGAGACTGTCGGGCGAGGAGAGGCCGGGGCGTTCGCCGATAAGGACGAGGCTAAGGCTGGCCCCGAGATGCAAACCGATGGGGTCGCCAATGGCCACCCGGCCTTGTTGCACCAGAGTGAGCGGGGCGATGGTCCAGCCTGCACCGAGAAGCTGCGGCAGAAGGTGTGCAAGCAGGGGAATGGCATTGCGTTCGACCGCCAGAGCCGAGAGACCATCGGCGATGATGATGGCCAGGTCGCTGGAGGTGGGTTGAAGCCGCGCAACGGAGTCGGGGTGGAGGGTCCGGCCAAGAATAGGTTGGCGGAGATACGTAGCACGGTCGGGGGCGTTGGTCTGAAGCTGAAGGACAGGAATCGACGCTTCAGCGAGGATAGGGAGTTCGGTATAGAAGCGTTGCGCGAACGCGGAAAGATTAAACAAAGCATGTACTGCGTCGCGCGCCTGGGCGTGCGCGAGTTGGAAATTGAGTACTTCACTCGTGGCGATGCTATGGCCCGTCGTCGGCAGCGATACTCGGGCGAGTGTGAAGTCGCGGAGGTCGAGACGGCGAGTTGGGATGAGAGACGACATCGTATTGGTCAGCTCTCAGAGGGTAGTTGCATTTGCGTCGGCAGGGCGAGCCGGCCGGGAATGTCGCTTCCCAGCCACGCTTCGAACTCGGGAGCTGGACGAAGGCCAAGAGTTGACCGAAGGTAAAGCGCATCGTGGAACGACGTGCTCTGGTACTGGAGCATAACGTCGTCCGCACCCGGGACGCCCATAATGTAGTTGACCCCGGCTATGCCAAGCAGAGTAAGGAGCGTGTCCATGTCATCCTGGTCGGCCTCAGCGTGATTGGTGTAGCAGACGTCGCAGCCCATCGGCAGGCCAAGCAATTTGCCGCAGAAATGGTCTTCGAGCCCGGCCCGGAGGATCTGCTTGCCATCGTAAAGATACTCCGGGCCAATGAAACCGACGACAGTATTGACGAGCATAGGAGAGAAGCGGCGCGCAACCCCGTAGGCGCGAGCCTCGCACGTCTGCTGATCAACCCCATGATGTGCATTCGCCGAGAGCGCGCTCCCCTGGCCCGTTTCAAAGTACATGACGTTATCCCCCACAGTCCCGCGGTGTAGTTCGCGGGCGGCCTGATGAGCTTCGTCAAGCAAAGCAATATTGATGCCGAAGGAAGCATTGGCCAGCTCAGTCCCGGCGATGGACTGAAACACAAGATCGATAGGCGCACCCTGTTCCAGCGCGGCAAACTGCGTGGTGATGTGGGCGAGAACACAGCTCTGTGTCGGAATCGAGTAGCGTTCCCGAACCGAGTCGATGAGTTGAAGCAGCTTTCGCGTGCTGGCAACGCTGTCAGCCACGGGGTTGATGCCGATAACGGCATCGCCGGAGCCGAGCATCAGGCCATCGATGATGGCCGCGGCAATACCAATCGGATCGTCAGTGGGATGGTTAGGCTGGAGTCGAGTGGAAAGCCGTCCCGGCAGGCCGACGGTGGTGCGGAAGCGGCTGACAACCCGAATCTTACGAGCGACGGCGACCAGATCCTGCACTCGCATCAGCTTGGAAACAGCAGCAACCATCTCAGGAGTCAGACCAGGAGCGAGCGCAGTGAGCGATTCAGCCGTCGCGTCGTAGGAGAGCAGCCAATCCCGTAACCCGCCAACCGTAAGGCTGGCGACCGGAGCAAACGCGGACAAGTCGTGCGTATCAAAGATAAGCCGAGTAACCTCGTCGGTCTCATAGGGGACAACCGCCTCCTTCAGAAACGCGGTGAGGGGCAGATCGGCCAGGGCCATCTGGGCTGCAACGCGCTCAACCGAACTACGCGCCGCAATCCCGGCAAGCTCGTCGCCAGCCCGCGCCGGCGTCGCCTTAGCGAGCAGGTCCTTGAGGTCGCGAAAACTATAGGTGACGCCGTCGATGGTGTAGTGCGCAGGCATAAGTTCCCTCACGGGGCAATGACTGGGGCGATGACCAGGGCGATGGACTGCTGGATGCAGTCTATTATGTTGACGCTTCGGAACCTGAAATCCATAGGCGATTCAATAATTTCCAACATCCCTTGCCTGTCGCTTCCAGAACAACGTAGAATCCCTGCTCATTAGATGAGTCACCAGTGCCCAGGCGCTGGGCCTGTGAGCCTCGGCTCGGAGAGGGATGATTCGTATGAGGCAGTCTTTCGCCGTTGCTATCGGAGGTGCAGCCGGTCAAGGCGTCGCGACCCCCGGTGATATCTTCGCAAAAATCTTCAGCCGCCGCGGCCTTCATCTGAACGCCTACAACGCCTATCAGTCCATCATTCGCGGCGGCCACACCTTCCTCACCGTCCGAACCGGTCCCGACCCCATTACCAACATGGGCGACCGCCTCGATCTCCTGATTCCGCTCAACCAGGACACGATGGACCGCCACCTCGGCCTTCTCGCCTCGGGCGCCGCCTGCCTATACAACGCAGACCAGATTCAGCCCGGCACCCCCGCCGCCGGCGTCCAGCTCTGTCCCATCCCCGTCTCCAAACTGGCCGACATCACCCGCAACAAAGTCGCGCAAAACACCCTCGCCATGGGGGCTGCCCTCAGCATGATGGGCGTCGGCTTTCCTGCTCTCGAAAGCGTCATCACCGAGCAATTCCGAAAGAAGGAAAAGGCAGTCATCGACGAAAACGTCAGCGTCGCCCGCGCCGGCTACGACTACGCCACCGAAAACTTCAAGCCCTTCGCCTGGCCCCTCCCCATGACGGAAAACAAGTACGCCGTCCTCAGCGGCAACAGCGCTCTGGCAATGGGAGGCGCCGCCGCGGGAGTCAAATTCTACTGCGCCTATCCCATGAGCCCCTCCACCGGCGTTCTCCACTGGATGGCCGATCACGCCCGCAAAGCCGGAATCGTCGTGCGCCAGGTCGAAGATGAGATCGGCGTCATCAATATGGCCATCGGCGCCGCGCACGCCGGGGTTCGCTCCATGTGCGCCACCTCCGGCGGAGGCTTCGCCCTCATGAGCGAAGGCCTCGGCCTCTCCGCCCAGGCCGAGATCCCCTTCGTCGTCATCGACTGTCAGCGCGCTGGCCCATCCACCGGCGTGCCCACCAAAACCGAGCAGGGCGACCTCTGGCAGATGCTCGGCGCCGCATTCGGCGACTACCCAAGAATCATCGCCGCCCCCCTCGACATCGGCGACTGCTTCACCCTCATTCCCGAAATCTTCAATCTCGCCGACCGCTTTCAGGTTCCCGGGATCGTTCTCTGCGACCTGCTCCTCTCCGAAGGCAGACTCAGCGTCGATCCGACGGTCCTCAACTTCCAGCCTCACATCGATCGCGGCGAGCTCATCACCTCGAACGGCGCCGAAACTCACGAAGAGTACAAGCGCTATCTCATCACCGAAAGCGGTGTCTCACCGCGCGCCATTCCCGGCGTGCCCGGTTACACCCACACCGTCTCCAGCGACGAGCACGACGAAAACGGCGTCCTCATCAGCGACGAATACACCAACGCCATCAAACGCCGCGCCATGATGGAAAAACGCATGCGCAAGATGACCGGGATCGAAAACTCAGTTCCCAAGCCCGAGCTTATCGGTCCGCGTGATGCCGACGTCACTCTCATCGGCTGGGGATCAACCTACGGAGTCATCGAGGAAGCGTGCGAGCTCCTGCGCGAACACGGCATCTCCGCCAATCAACTGCAGATCCGCTGGCTCGTCCCCCTGCACGGCGATGCAATCGTCGAAACTTTGAAGGGCTCCAAGCACACTATCATCGTCGAAAACAACTACAGCGGTCAGTTCGCCCGTTACCTGCGTAGTGAAACCAGCTTCGTTCCCGACGGAAACATTCGCAAATACGACGGCGAACCATTCATGCCGCACCACATCGTAGAAGCAGTGAAAGAACAACTCGCCGGCAACACCAATCTCTCTGTGCCGGCCCACGAAATCATGGTTTGAAAAGTTAAGGTCTAAAGAGAAGTGAAAGAATCTTAGAAATTCGAGAGGATTCCATGGCGACTGAAGCAATACTTCCCAAGCAGATGGTGATGGCCGATCTAAAAGGCAAGGTCGACCCCGACTGGTGCCCAGGGTGCGGCGACTTCGGAGTCCTCGCCGCCGTGCAGAAGGCGCTGGTCGAACTGCAGATCCAGAAACATGAGGTCGCAACCATCAGCGGCATCGGATGCTCCTCAAACTTCCCCGGCTTCATCGACACCTACGGCATGCACACGCTTCATGGCAGATCGCTGCCCGTAGCAAGCGGAATGAAGCTCGCCAACCATGCCATGACCGTTCTGGTCACAGGAGGCGACGGAGACGGCTTCGGCATCGGCGCCGGCCACTTCGTCCACACCATGCGTCGCAACCTCGACCTGACCTACATCGTCATGGACAACCAGATCTACGGCCTCACCACCGGACAGACCTCGCCCACCAGCCGCATCGGCATGAAGACGCATGCCCTTCGGCAACGTCGACGCCCCAGTCAATCCCATCTCCCTCGCCCTCGCCGCCGGTGCAACCTTCGTAGCACGTGGTTTCAGCGCCGAACAAAAACACCTGACCGAGTTGCTCAAGCGGGCGATCCAGCACAAAGGCTTCTCCTTCATCGATGTCTTCAGCCCATGTGTGACCTACAACCACGACAACACCTTCCAGTGGTTCCGGCCGCGGGTCAAAAAACTCGAAGACAATCCGGCCTACGATCCCACGGATTTTCAGGCTGCCGTTGAAAAATCGCTGCTCTGGGGCGAGGAGATTCCCATTGGACTCTTCTTCGAGCGCAACGATGTGCCCGCAGCGCACGAGGCCGAGCCTGTCCTGAACTCAGGCCCTCTCGTCCACCAGGAGATACGCATCCCCGCCGACGTCGCCAAATCCTTCGTCGACGAGTTGATGTAGAGCTCACCTTTTACGGACGGGGAAGAAGCCATCGTTCTATCTCTTCTCTCCATCCCCAGGAAGCGTCATTTCGACCGGAGCCGCTCACGCTTTTGTGAGGGGCGGAGTGGAGAAATCTGCTTCTCCGCGTCCCCGCCAAACCAGTCCGCGTCCAACTCAAAAAAAAATAGCTCTAAAGTGTGGCATGTTTTTAGCGCCTGCAAAAACATGCTGTCAAAGCACCACGTTTACCACGCAATTCACCACAACTTCACCACAAAAACACCGCGACTTTACACCATTTTTCCCAGAAACCCCTGCACCCCCCTCCACTCACGGTAATCTCTCCGGAAAATCAGTTTGTCGCTGGCCTGTACACCTTTCTGGCTGTCGCGCCAACCGAACCAAAACTGGTACGCCGCAAGCACAGCTACCACTTGCGTGGCATTGCCGCCATCGTACGCCGATGGTCTGCTGATGATGCTCTCGTTCTAACGTTGCGCCTCAATCTATGAACAAGAAGCCATCACGCACGCCGGGCCCCTCGATCTTCCTCCTCCGCCTCTTTGCGTCACCTGCGGCGATGATGTTCCTGGCGCTTCCGCTCCATGCAGGCGCCCAGCAACTGCAGGAGACCTCGATCAATCAGCCGATGACCACGGCTTTCGCGAGCGCGAATCCATCGCGTTTGCCGGTCGATGCTCCATCCGGCTCTCTGGTCGACGCGCCCTCCGCCGTCCTCCCGCGCACCGCCGCGACAGTAGATGCGGCCACACCAGAAGCCGCCGCCGCAGGAGTCGTTCGTCCTCCCCCCGCCAAACTCACTCGAGAGGAAAAGATCCTGAGCGAGAGCGAGCGCAACACCGCCTGCGAAGAAGGCAAACTTCACGGAAAGCCATGCAGAGTCAGTTGGTCGCGCGTGCTCGGCGAATCATTCATCTTTCTCGCCGCGCAACATGGCGGCAACATCGCCATGGACAGCGACACGCGCAACCAGTTAACCCACGGAGACTTCTGGGCAAAGTACGAGTATTGCGTGAAGCACTATCGCTGGTCGCGGTGGAAGGATGACGACCCCTTCGGAGTGGATTACATCGGCCATCCCATGATGGGCGCAGTGACCAGCAGCATCTACGAGCAGAACGACCCGAAGCAGCGTGCGTTGATGTACGAGAACTCGCAGCGATACTGGATGGGGCGGCTCCGCGCGATGGCGTACTCGGCGGCCTACAGCGCGCAGTGGAAGATCGGGCCGGCGAGCGAGGCCTCGGTCGGCAACACCGGAATCAACTACTACATCCGTGCGCGCGACGGCGTCTACACCAACGAGACCGGCATGCAGGACTTCTTCTTCACTCCGATCGGTGGACTGGCCTGGAATGTGGGGGAGGACGCGATCGACCGCTACATCCTCTCCCGCGTCAGGCATGGCACCAGAAACAAGTGGCTGCTACTCGCATCCGCGCTTTCAACCCCTGGAAAGAGCGCCGCGAACGTCTCCCGTTTTCGCGCCCCCTACTACCGCGACCCCGACCTCCGAACCATCGGCCCGAACAGCATCGTCGTACACTAGGTCGTATCGACATATTAGATAGTGCGTAAATGATTGATTTTTAGAAGATGTGCATCCCGACCGGAGCGCAGCAGAGTGGAGGGATCTGCTGTTTGTGGGGTTAGCAATCAGACTAACTCGTCGCGATTATGTCGCTAATTTAAGAGACAGGATATAGAAGCATCGTCCGATGCCTGTTGAGGTCCGCACAATTTCCCTCGACACCCCGCATACCCGCAAATAATTAAATAGTCAAAAACCCCAGCAAAAACGCTTGTCAAGCCCCAAAACCACTTAACCCATTGCCTGCCAACAACATCCATTTGGCAATTAGTTAGGCCCAATCTGCTATACTGGATACAGTGGATAAGAAAAAAGCCCCGGATAACCTCCGTGGGCTTTCTTGTTGGAAGAAAAGAGGATATTTCGCCCGCAACTCGTTTATTTGTAATATTTTGCGCGCAAATTATTTATTATCAATATTTTACAGGCAGCGACCTGCTGTAAGCTGCTGAATATAAGCAATTTACGTCCAAAATACCCCCCCCGGGGGGGGGAGGGAGTACCCCGCGCTTCCGAACGTCGCGTTGCAATAACTCGGAATTTAACTGGAGTTGCATGTTTCTGCCTATTTAGTCCACAATCGCCCGTGGCAGGTCAGACCAATTAATTCCGTCGCGAATCAATCGGTGTCCTACCGGATCTCAATTGGCCTTCAGGTAGGAATTAATGCGCCGCTTACCATCGCTCCTCTCCTTATGCCTGCTCACCGGCACGATGCTGGCCGCGACCGAACCCGCAAAGGAGCCCGGCCTCCTCTTCTACCTCTCCGGCGACCACGGCTTCAACGCCGACTACGCCGCCGGGGGTGATCCGGTCCCGAACTTCCTGAAAGACGTAAAAATTCTTCCCGGCGGTGCGAAGGGCTCTTACCTGCAGTGCGGCAACAACCAGCTACTTTCCTACTGGGCTCCAGGAAATATCTACTCGCAACGCGGAACACTCTCCTTCGACTGGCGCTCACGCGAGCCGGTCGATGCAACGGAGTTCCCCATCTTTCGCGTCGGCTACGGGGATCACTCCAGCTGGGACATGGTCTGGCTTCGCATCGACTACAACGGCCACGGCTTCGACGCCTTCGTCACCGACATCAACCTCGGACGAACCCGCGTCTCCTACACCATGCCCAACTTCCCCAAGCCGAACGAGTGGGTTCACCTCGCGCTGGCATGGGACGAGACGACCGGAATCCGCTTCTACGTCAACGGCAAGCTCGCGGGAGAGAAAGCCGCGACCGGAATGTTTGACGCCGCACTCGACCAGTTCGGACCACACTCACGCATCATCGCTCCCACAGGCGTCGAGAGCTCGTACAACTACGATCGCGGCGGCGATATTGACGAGCTGCGCATCTACGACCGCATGCTCTCCGATGACAACATCGCCGCGCTCGCCAAGGGTGAGAAGCCGCAGTCGATCCCGCCGCTCCAGCGCAACGTCGCTCAGGCCGACTGGCAGAAGGAATGGTGGTTCCACAACGGCTGGAACCGGCCCAACGACATTCCCGCGCCGCTGCCAGCCACCAACACGACCGTACGCAAGGTCGAGATCCACGACGCCTACGACCTGAAACGCTGGTGGTGGAAGGGCACCGATGGCATCCGCGAGACCACCTGGCCCGGCGTATTCAACCGCTCCACGCTAACCGGACGCTTCGACTACTTCCAACTGCCCGACTGGGACTGCTACGCGCTCTCTGGCAAATCCGTCACGTTCTACCTGCCTCAGGAGCCCTGGAACCACCTCGAGATTCAGGGGGCAGCGTGGGGCACTGTATCTCTCCTGACGCCCGGCGAAGGCAAGCCCGGTGCGGTCGCGGACCCCGACCAGCACGACACGTCACCGCAACTCGCGAAGACGCTCTTCGAGCGTCCCGAGGGCCAGGAGCGCACCACACACGAGTTGAGCAAACCCATCACCGGCGAGAAGGTGCGCTTCACCAACATTAAGCAGGAGTGGCCGATTGGCGAGTTCTCCGCCTACTATGTACATCCCGGCGACGAGCCTGCCGGCATCGCCGTACTGCGCTACAGCTTCACCAGCAAGGGCGCTCTCGATAACCCGTCGCTCACTGCACTCACCAACTTCATACACGGTCGCTTCCCGGCCGATGAGCGTGCCACGATGATCGCCATGCCCGCGGTGTCGACCGGCGGCGGCCGCACCTCCATCGGTCGCGGGAAGGAGAGTGGAGACGCATCTCGCGCCAGGCAAAGCCTGCCGATCGTCCATCTTCTGGTGCCGGCTGACTACCGTGCACTGCAGGCCGACGAGGGCCATGGCGCCTCCTACAGCTGGGAGAACATGCACGCGGGCCTGGATGGTATCGCGATCGATCTGCCGGCGCTGAACCTGAAGCCTACGCACGGCGATTACATTCCTATGAACATCCAGATCAAAGATCCGATCTGGCCTATGCGGGACATGCTCGACTTCAGCTTCTCGGTCAAGCCCAGCGAGCCGCACACGCTGTGGCTCGACACGCGCGACCGCATGCTGCCGAACGGCAAGAGCCTCTACCTCACCATTGCCTCGGCCAGCGCGGAGTTTGGCTCGGAGGCGCTTGAAGGCATGCATCTGCGGCTGATCTTCAAGCCGTGGAACGACGCTTTACCCGAACACGTGAGCGACCGCCTGACCCAGGTGCGCGACAACTACGCCAACCTCGTGGAGGAGTCGGTGAACTCGCGGAAGCTTAACGTCTTCAACCGGTTCGACGCCGACATGACGGACCTGCTGCGTGTCGATCCGGAGAACGATCTCGGCCGCAAGTATTGGAACGAGATGAACCACGAACAGATCAAACCTCCTTTTACGCTGCCGAAGGCGCCGGCAGGCGTCCCCGAATGGGCCTTCCTTCAGACCACCGACCTTGGGTATCTCAACCGCGAGATCAACTGGTACATCGACAACAGGCAGATCTCCGATGGCGAGTTCGGCGGAGGATTGTCTGACGACAGCGACTTCCTCAACTGGTGGCCTGGCCTCGCCTTCATGGGCGCGGATCATGACAAGCTGAAGCACTCGCTGCTGCGGACGCTGGACGCGATGTATGCGACTAACATGTTCACCAACGGTCTTGCTACGGCTCAGTACGACGAACTGCACAGCTACGAGGACGGCATCAACGTGCTCGGACAGGCGATGATGATCGACTTTGGCGGCCCGAAGCAACTTGAGCGCGCGATGGAGACCTCTCGTCGCCTCGAATGGCTGACCGGTATCAACGTCGCGGGTCAACGGCAAGTTCGTTCGTCCTACTTCAGCGGCACAAAGATGGCTGAGGGCGGCGTCTGGGGCTGGGGCAAAGGGCGCTCCTACATGGTGTTTCATCCGGCGTTGCAGCTTGTGCTCTACAACGGGATGCCTGAGACCCGCAAGATGGTGACTGAGATCGCAGATGGGTTTCTGGCGCATCGGCATCTCGATGCGAACGGGAAGTACGGAATGCATTACGCGGTCAACTTCCATACCAACGAGGATCTGTCGGACGGAAATACTCCGTGGTTCATGTTGTGGGCTGCTTATCGATGGACCGGGGACAAGAAGTACCTTGTTCCCTTTGGCGACAATCCGCCGGATTCGCTGCGGCTGATCAACTCTGATGTGCTCGACATGCTGAACGTGCGAGATTCGTGGGGCAAGCAGTTGTTGCAGACGGCTGCTCCGGATCGACGTACGGATTCCGGGACGGCGAGCGAGACTAACCTGCATCTTGCTTGGCAACTTACGGGCGATACGAAGAGCCTTGACAAGCTTTACGCTTCGCAGATCGAGACCGCGGTCGATCGCGAGTTTATCAATACCGAAGGAAGCCTTTGGATCGATCGCATTTATTTCAACAACGGTGAACTGCAGCGGGCGCGGCTGGGTGGTGTGGCGCTGATGCGCAACTACATCTATCCGGGCAACGTTGTTAGCTGGAAGTTTGACGCACCGGCGACTGGGCAGAGTGTCGGCATCCTTGTGCCTGTGGGGACGCCGGACCATATCAAGATCATCGCGTACAACCTCGATCCGGTTCCGGTAAAGGCGAAGATGACCGGGTGGGAGATCGATCCGGGCAAATGGGAGATTACGCAGGGCGCGCAGGGGGCGTCTGCTGATGCTCCTCTGCGCGATACCAGCACGCGGACGGCGGAGTTTGAACGGAGTCGCGATGTTGAAGTTACTTTTCCGCCGCACGCCACGACTGTTCTTGAGTTGAAGCTGGTGGAGAAGGGGGTGCCGTACTGGTCGCGGCCTGATCTGGGCATCGGCGAGGACGATGTCAAGGTTGAGGGCGGTCGCATGAAGGTCACGGTGCACAGTCTGGGTTCTGTGGATGCGTCCTCGTCCAAAGTTGTGCTTCGCGACAAGGCGGGGAAGGTGCTGGCGACGGCTGCGGTTCCCGCGATCAAGGCTCCGCTTGACCTGTTCCCGAAGACGGCTGCGGTTGAGCTTTCGCTGCCGAAGGGCGCGGAGTGGAAGGGCGGGAGCGTGACGGTCGAGTCGAGCGGCGAGGTTCCGGAGATTACGCAGATGAATAATCGCGTGCCGTTGTGAGGCGTGATGGTTGGCTCATTTGGTTTTCTTCGGAGGAATGCTGGCGGCGAGGTGGGCGGCGCGGACCTCGGTGGCGGTGAAGACGGAGAGGAAGGGAGCTCCAGCGCAGGCGGCTTCGATCTTTTCGCGGCCACCCTGTTCGCGGTCGACGAGGCAGAGGACGCCGGCGACGGTCATGCCGGCCTCACGGGCGGCTTCGATGGCGGTGATGGTGCTGCCGCCGGTGGTGCAAACGTCGTCGACAATGACGACGCGGGCGCCGGGCGAGAGGAATCCTTCGATCTTGCGGCCGGTGCCGTGGGCCTTCTCTGCTTTGCGGACGAGAAAGCCGTGGATGAGGGTGGGTGCGAGACCGGGGTCTTCGTCGCCGAGTTCGAGAGTGCGGGAGAGTTGGATGATCTCGGTGTGGTCGGCGAGGGCCCAGGCGCTGGCGGAGGCGGTGTTGGAGACGAGCGGGTCGGCACCCATGGTGAGGCCGCCTACGGCTTCGGCGTGCGGGATGTGCTCCTGGATGAGGTCGTAGAGGACGAGGCCGGAGAGACGGCCGCCCTCGGCGTGGAGGGTGGTGATGCGGCAGTCGATGTAGTAGTCGGACTTCTTGCCGCTGGCGAGGGTGAAGTCGCCGAGCTTGAAGGAGAGGGTGGCGATGAGATGGAGCAGAGCGGTCTTGTTGTCACTGGGCATAGTCTTTGTCCGATTACCGTTTTGGAGGGGGTACCCCCTCCCCTCCCCATTGCCTGGGTGTAAATTTATTTGAATCAATAACTTACGAGAGGTCGATCGCTGCAAAAATGTCATAACAAAGGGGTTACGGCCAAAAATGTCATAACAAAGGAGTTATGGCTAAATCTTGGTCCGGAACCTGGATTTGGTGGCGATTTTTAACTCTATATCCAGTATAGCGGTTGGAGTGTAACTAAAATGCCAAACGGATCTTATTGATTGGTAAGGAGTTGAGTGGTTTTGGGGCTTGACATGCGAATTTGCTGGTGTTTTTGGGGGTAATTCAGCAAAAAAAATCAGGATTGCACCCTTGCGCTCACCTTGAAAGCAAAGGCAAGCGAGTTGTGGCTGGTTGAGGGTAGCTTCCAGATGGCCGACAATCCACGTGGAATGCTGCTAGCTAGGTCTGCGGATGGAGGAAAACGTTACTACTCTGGTCGAGCGCTGCCGAAAAAACTGCCGCCCCTTCTGCTACAATTAAATGGTTCCGTTTCAAGCATTTGTGAGTAGTCCTGCACTTTAAGGAGGGCAGGCATGGCAACCAAGAAGAAAGCTGCCACTGGCAGCAAGCCGCTTAAAAAAGTCAAATGGCCATTTCCGCGCACCACTCTGGAAAAGGCCTTGCAGATTCCTCTCGCCATTAAGGACCACAATGGTGGGAATCCATGGGAGCCGGAAGAAATACGCAAGGCGGTCGGCGCATCGGCGGGGAACGCCTGGTTTTACCTAACGGCCGCCTCTCGGGATTATGGACTGACGAGCGGAACTCGCGACTCCCCTAAGATCAGCCTCGAAGAACTTGGCCGCGAGATCGTTTACGCGCCCAATGCCGAAGCCGAACTTGCCGCCAAGAAACAGGCCTTCCTGAAAATCGATATCTTCAAGCAGGTTCTCGAATACTACAAAGGCAGCAACCTGCCCGACATGAAGTATCTAGGCAACACGCTCACAAAGGAGTTTGAGCTTGAGCCGGAAACGCACGAGGAGTTTGCGCGGATCTTCCGGGAAAACTGCCAGTACCTCGGAATTGAATCCGGCGTGCCAACGGTCACAACTGGCAACGGGGATGAGGGAGAAACTGCCGCCAGCGCTCCTGATACCGTAACGCTTTCAGAAGGCTCATCCAATTCCAGCTTGACTGCATTCGTGATTTTGCCATTCGTTGAACGCGATGCCAAGCACCCGAAGGGCTTCTTCGCGGAAGTTCTGCGCAGCATCATTACACCGGCCGCGAAGGATTCCAAGGTGAAGACCGCGAACCGCCAGGGCAGCGATATGATTCAGTCGACGATAATCAATGATCTGATCGAGGCCGATCTCGTTATCGCTGATCTGACCGAACACAATCCTAACGTCATGTTCGAATTGGGCGTGAGAATGACGCACGACAAGCCCGTCGTTCTCATGAAGGCTGAGGGAACCGGCCCACTTTTTGACGTTGACAACATGCTCCGCGTCTTTGAATACAGCCCGAACCTTTGGCCAACCACGGTCGAGAAGGACATGCCAAATCTCCGCGATTTCATCAAGGGGGCATGGGAAAACCGAGATTCGACCAAGACCTACATGAAGATTTTGCGTGGTCGAGGCAAGGCATGAGTCAGGCTGCAGCTACAATCCGCGAACTTCGCAATTCGTCCGAGCTTGTGAGTAGGAAGTCGTCTGCGTGCGGAGTTCAAGTGTGGAGAGGGAACGTATCGAAGTCGCGAGGGTAAGGCTCGCGACAGCGGCATCCTCTGTACGCGTATCGCGGATCAGAACCGATAGCCCGGCTTTAGTTCACAGCCGTAGACTGTGGTCTTCTCTTTTTCTGTATCAGTCCGAACAGTGCAGGTGGCCCAGCTCAAATCGAGGGCGGGGCCCAGTGGGAATACCATGGGAGAGCCGTCGATCTCGGCCTGAAGACTCACGCCTTCCTGGGTTGGGGGCAGCGTGAAGTTGAGGGTCCGGCCAAAGATGACGGGGTACAACTGGCGGACGTTGGAACTGATTGCCGTGTGATAGACCTCAGCCTCCATCAGGAAGGTAGTCGTGTCCGACCAGTTCAGGGCCGAGACGCTGATGTTGCGCCCGCCATGAACAAATCCACTTGAGTCAATCCGCGTAAACGGACACGGCCCCGCGATGCAGGAGGCTCTTACGTTGCTGAACGTATTGTCCGCTCCGGCATCGAGCGCCGCAGACGCAGACGAGGCCTTCCACTTTCCGTCCGGTGAACATGGAGCCTGATGATTGCAGGGTGTATTTCCTGTATTGAAAACCTGAAAGGTCCTGACGGCGCTGCCCACATTGGTGTCGGTCCGGGAATTGATCGTATATCTCACCCGGATATTGGATACGACCATTTCTGGACGGCTGGATCGCGCCACGGTCTTTGGAGGGATCGGAACCATGGGCGCGACATATAGCTCGTCCGGAGTCTGCAATCTTCCTGTTTGCACATTCAAGTCAAGGGGTTCGTACGACGGATGGCGGAAGCTGACCATGACAGGCGTCCCGGACAACACTCCTTTTTCGAGGACGAGCTTGAAATATCCCGAAGCTTCGGACCGGGTCGTGGCAGTGGTCACGCCATCCGATGCTGTGATCACAACCTCTGCTATCGGCACCTCCTTCTTCGTGTCAGCATCGCGCTGGATCACGGCTCCTTCGATCGGCATCGATTGCCGCATATGGATCGATCGCAACCGGTGCTCGCGCAGCACCAGCAGACTGACCACGACTGCCGCAACTGCGAGGATCGTCCAGACAACTTTCTTTGCCGTCATTCCGCACCGATAAACAGTTGGACGCGCAACCTGGAGCAGATGCTGCCCAGGGACTGCACTTACCGGGCGCATCCGTGCATCTATTATTCAATATGTGTCGCCTGAATCAGTTTCCTGGGCGAATGCGGATGGTCCGAATGACGATGGATGAAAGTGCAGACGAGATCGAGAAACGCACTTCCCGGCGCCGGCTGCTGCGCCGGATGGCCGGCGTCTCTCTTGCTTTGCCGCTCGCTCCATGGAAGTCTCTTCCTGTTTGGGCGCAGGGACCCGCGAAACAGGCTGACAGGCGGCATAAGGAATCGGCCCCTCAGCCTGCGCCGACCGCGCTCTCGCCTGAAGATGATCAGTTTCTGGACGAGCTTGAACGCAGCAGCTTCCTCTTCTTCTGGGAGCAGGCCAACCCGCAGACCGGATTGATCAAAGATCGCTGCAACGTCCGCATCAACGACACGGGCGTGGTCGCAAGCATTGCGTCCACCGGCTTCGGCCTGAGCGCAATCTGCATCGCGGAGAAGCGCGGCTTCATCTCCTACCAGGACGCGCGCCTGCGCGTTATCGCAACACTGGTATTTCTTTGGAGGAAGCTGCCGACGCATCGCGGATTTTTCTATCACTTCGCCAACATCAATACCGGCGAAAGAATTTGGGACTCCGAAGTCTCTTCTGTCGACACGGCAATATTGCTCTGCGGGATTCTTACCTGCCGCCAGCACTTTAAGGATCGCGACATCATCGAACTGGCACACGCAATCTTTGATCGCGTGGATTGGACCTGGCTCTCGGAAGACACGACACTGCTGCCCCATGGCTGGACGCCTGAGATGGGCTTCCTGCCTTACAAGTGGGACTACTACAGCGAATTGATGATGATCTATCTGCTGGGAATGGGTTCTTCCTCTCACCCATTGCGGCCTGAGGCGTGGCCGGCGTGGAAACGGACCACGTTCGAGTATGATGGACTGCGCTACATCGGCTCGTTTGCGCCGCTGTTTGTACATCAGTACTCGCAGGCGTGGTTTGACTTCCGGGGCAAGCGCGACAAGTACGCGGATTATTTTCAGAACTCGGCGACCGCTACTGAAGTTCACCGCCGCTTCTGCGTGGAAATGGGCAAGAGCTTTCCCGATTACAGCGACGATCTCTGGGGCATTACTGCGTCGGACTCGGACAAAGGCTATGTGATCTGGGGCGGACCGCCGGCTATGGGCCCTATCGATGGGACGGTGGTTCCCGCGGCTTCCGGGGGCTCACTGCCATTTCTGCCGGAGGCCACGATGCGTGTCCTGAAGAACATTAGAAGCCGTTACCCGCAGGCGTGGAGCCGCTATGGCTTCGTCGATGCCTTCAATCCGTTGAAAAAATGGTATGACACTGACATCGTCGGCATCGACACGGGCATTACCATGCTAATGGCGGAAAACACACGCACCACCTTTGTATGGGAGACTTTCATGAAGAACATCGAGGCGCAACGCGGAATGGCCAACGCAGGGTTCAAAAGCTATAACCCGGCCGGACCAGCAGGTTAATGGATGGTGGGGAGGAGGTCGCAGAGTGGTGATGTTTCGGGTTTAAAATTAATTTTTAGTACTGCGTAGTTTTGGAGAATCTGTGCAACGTAGCGGAAGAGTTATTTCTACCCTGATGACGATGCTGGCGCTGGCGGCCTGTGTCAATGCCCTGGGACAGGCGACGTCGCCTAAGATACCGGCGCATAAGTCTGCGATTGTTTTGTTTGATGGCTCGGATCTCAAGAACTTCGATACGTTTCTTACGAGCAAGGGGCTGAACTCCGATCCTGAGCATGTGTTTCAGGTGGAGGGTGGCGTGATCCATGTCTCGGGCAAAGAGTTTGGCTACATCATCACGAAGAAGACGTATCAGAATTTTTACCTGCGCGCGGAGTTCAAGTGGGGAGAGGGAACGTATGGAAGCCGCGAGGGCAAGGCTCGCGACAGCGGCATCCTCTATAACGTGCAGGGCGAGCAGAAGGTGTGGCCGCAGTCGATCGAGTTCCAGATTCTGGAGGGAGGGACGGGCGATTTCTGGATGACGGATGGAGCGGCGCTGACGGGCAAGGATGGCACTCGGGTGACTGGGCCGGCGAGGAAGGCGATGAAGATCGATCGCTTTGGCAAAGGGCCTTCGGAGAATGTGGTTGGGTTTCGCGATCCTGTGGGCGAGGTGGAGAAGCCTCATGGAGAGTGGAATGTGTTGGAGCTGGTGACCCAGGGGAAAGACGTCAAACAGTATGTCAATGGGAAGCTTGCTAATGAGGGGACCGACCCGTCGCCTGCGAGCGGGAAGATTTTGTTCCAGTCGGAAGGGGCGGAGGTTTATTTCCGCGATATCAAGCTTTATCCGTTGAAGTAGGAGTGGCGGCGGCTGCTGGCGCCATGCGCTTGTGCCGGTGGGGTGGAGAAGCGGATTTCTCCGCTGCGCTGCTCACGATGAGACTGTGAGGCAGCTTCGGTCGAAATGACGATTCTTTGATTGGGACGAATGAGAACAGGCAACCCGCAAGTGCAAATGCAACAACAACACCAAAGGCGAAATGCAGGGGTTCTTCGCTGCGCTCAGAATGACACTCGTTTGAGTGGCGGGATTTAGAGAGAAGAGACTAGTGGGCGATCTTGTCGAGGTGGCGGAAGCCGCCGGTGGCGATGAAGGCGAAGACGAAGATGGTTGCGTTGTAGCTGACGTGGATGAGGGTGGAGGCCATGACGGAGCGGAGACGGAGGCGGACGTAGCTGAGGACGAGTGAGACAGAGAAAAGAAGGACGAGGACGGGCCAGGCGAATGCGATCTGCTGGCCGTGGAGGGCGGCGAAGAGGATGCTGGTGAGGACGGCGGAGAAGACGAGCGAGGGGCGGGTGAGCTTGTTGTTGGAATGCCACTGTTCGCGGGCCGCTGGGGTGCGAGGGAGCGAGATCCAGTCGTAGGCGATCGCGAAGGCTGGGAGGAGGAATCCGCGGAAGAGAATCTCTTCAAAGAGGGGTGCGAGCAGGGTCCCGAAGGCAGCGACGAGCCAGATGTCGGACGGGGTGCGGAAGAATTTGTCCAGGGGGATGTTTTTGGGCAAGGAGATGAGGGAGGATATCGCCTGGACGGAGACGGAGAGGATGAGGCCGATGGGGATGAGACGGAGGGCGTTGCGGCGGGCGGCGTCGAGGTTGGCCTGGATGCCTGCGGCGAAGGGACGTTTCCAGAAGAGCGGAAAGATGAACCAGGAGACGACGAGGGTGGCGAGGTAGCTGAGTGCCTCGGAGCCGACCAGAAATTTTGTGGACATGCCGTCGGTGGCTTTGCCTCCAACTGCAGAGGGATGGCTGACGCCCAGAAGAACGAGTTGGATGAGCAGAAGGAAAAGGCCGGCGATGGCGAGGAAGAGAGCGGCGTGGCCGAGGTGGGGGATGCGGACCGGCGGCTCGGCGGGTGGTGTGCCCTCGGCGTGGGGGAAGAAGAGGGTCTGGTCTTCGGGGCTGACGGGTGGGCGGAAGACGGGCACGGTGACGGCGGGTTCTTCTGATGAGAAAGGGCGGACGGAGGAGGACGTGTTGGGAGTGAGGTCGCTCATGCTTTTTTGTGCGGGATGAGGTTACAGCTTCGGAGCTCTCTTCGTGGTGGTTTTATTTGCTGTCTTGTTTATTGTGGACTTCTTTTTCGCTTTTGGCTTGGTACTTTCTTCCGGTTTGGCGCTGCCGGCTTTGGCCCGACCGGTCTTCTTTTCGGGGGCGATGAATTTGGTTTTTGGTCTTTTGGCTGCGTCGGGGGCGGCGGCAATGGTATGGGGTTGGGGGCCGGCGTGGCTGGTTCCGTTGCGGCGGGTGAAGTTCAGCGCGTGAGAGGTGTAGTAGCGGGCGAGGAAGCTGCCGGTGTGGGAGCTGGCGACGGTGGCGACCTGCTCGGGGGTGCCGTGGGCGATGATGCGGCCGCCGCCTTCGCCGCCTTCGGGGCCCATGTCGAGGACGTAGTCGGCGTTGCGGATGATGTCGAGATTGTGCTCGATGATGACGACGGTGTTGCCGAGGTCGGTTAACCGGTGGAGAACTTCAAGCAGTTTTCTGACGTCGTCGAAGTGGAGGCCGGTGGTGGGCTCGTCGAGGAGGTAGAGGGTGCGGCCGGTCTGGCGCTTGGAGAGCTCGCGGGCGAGCTTCATGCGCTGGGCTTCTCCGCCGGAGAGGGTGGTGGCGGACTGGCCGAGGTGGATGTAGCCGAGGCCTACGTCGACGAGGGTTTGCAGCTTGCTGTTGACGGTGGGGATGTCTTTGAGGATGGGGACGGCGTCGGCGATGGGGAGGTCGAGGAGGTCGGCGATGGAGTAGCCGTTGAACTTGACGGAGAGGGTCTCCTGATTGTAACGGCGTCCGTTACATACTTCGCAGAGGACGTAGACGTCGGGAAGGAAGTTCATTTCGATGCGGCGCTGGCCTTCGCCCTGGCAGGCCTCGCATCTTCCCCCTTGCACATTGAAGGAAAAACGTCCGGGTTTGTAGCCGCGCTCTCTGGATTCGGGGAGCATGGCGAAGAGGTCGCGGATGGCGGTGAAGACGCCGGTGTAGGTTGCGGGGTTCGAGCGTGGGGTGCGGCCTATGGCGGACTGGTCGATCTGGATGACCTTGTCGAGCTGATCGATGCCGATGACTCGTCCGTGCTGGCCGGGCTCTTCGCGGGAGCCGTAGAGTTCCTTGGCGAGGGAGCGGTAGAGGATGTCGTTGACTAGGGTGGATTTTCCGCTGCCGCTTACTCCGGTGATGACGGTCATGACGCCGAGAGGGAAGTGGGCGGTGATGTTCTGGAGGTTGTGGGAGTGGGCGTCTTCGACGGTGACCCAGTTGCCGGTGAGTTCGCGCGGGGCTTTGCGGGCGAGGATTTCGATCTTGCCGGCGAGGTATTGGCCGGTGAGGGACGCGGGGTTGTTCATGACCTGCTGGGGGGTGCCGTCGGCGATGAGGAGGCCGCCGTTTTTTCCGGCTCCCGGTCCGAGGTCGAGGACGTAGTCGGCTTTGCGGATGGTGTCTTCGTCGTGCTCGACGACGAGAACAGTGTTGCCGAGGTCGCGGAGATTTTCGAGGGCGTTGATGAGGCGCTGGTTGTCGCGCTGGTGGAGGCCGATGCTGGGCTCGTCGAGGACATAGAGGACGCCGCGTAGGCGGGAGCCGATTTGTGTGGCTAGCCGGATGCGCTGGCCTTCGCCACCGGAGAGTGTGGCGGCGCTGCGGTCGAGGGCGAGGTAGCCGAGGCCTACTGCGTTGAGGAATTCGAGGCGTTCGATGATCTCGCGCTGGAGGCGGTCGGCGATGATGCGGTCGCGGCCGGTGAAGTTCATGCTCTGCGCGGCTTGGAGTGCGCGTTCTAATGGGAGGGCGGTGAAGTCCGCGATGGAGAAGCCATGGGTTCCGTTGCGGTTTGTTGCCGCTCCATCCCACATCTCAGAATCGAGATGTGGGGCACCCGGATTTTTCTCCTTACCCGGATTTTTGCCGTTCCCTGGATTTGTGTTTGGGATGGGGATG
>WNFD01001430.1_pt1 | contig 25983 bp, 19 predicted proteins | sample 5400491 | NCBI WGS metagenome assembly WNFD01 (sample SAMN13153343, study PRJNA577476) | soil metagenome | isolation source: 120 cm saprolite under Douglas fir tree site 2 hole 2 replicate 2 | place: USA:California | collected 2015-04-18
AGGGCCTTGTATCCGGCTCGTACCCCGTCCGTGTAGACGCGGCAGAAGGGACACGTAAAGCCGCGCGAGAACCAGACCACCACGTTCGAGCGACCTCGGTACGAGGCGAGGTTCACTTCCGCTCCGCTGAGCGAAGGCAACGAGAAGCGAGGCGCCATCTCGCCGATGGACGGACGCTCGAGTTCCATGGTCATCGTCGCGGTCATGCGTTCTATGCTGGTGGAACCCTTGACGTTTTGACTCTAGAAAAAGAGGCAAACGGCGTACCATGCACTAAATACCTGATATTTTGGAGTTTCGGACAGGCAGGAGCCAGGGTTGCCCGAATAATTCCAGGGGGCTCCGGTCAAGAATCATCCGGGGGCGAGAAGCCCAGCGGGCCTACCTAGAGATCCCCTTCTCCTTGAAGAATCGCTCCGCGCCCCGGTGCAGCGGGAGCGGCATCCCGACCAGCGCCGTCTGGAGCGTGAGGTTCCGGGCCGCCGCGTGGGCGGCGTAGAGCTGGGGCAGGTTGTCGAACACGGCCTTGGTGAACCGGTACACGAGATCCTCGGACAGGGCGGAGCGCGCCACGAGCATCGCCATCACCGATGCGGTCGCAACCTCGCGCTCCTGGCCTTTGTACGTGTTCGCCGGAATCTCTCCGATCGTGTAGAAGGGATACTTCCGCCCGAGCGCTTCGCCAGCCGTGGGTCCCACCCCCAGCAGCTCGAGCTGGCCCGAGCCAAACGCCTCGGCGACGACCGGAGCGCCGAGCGCGGTCGTGAAAAATGCGGCGTCGACCACCCCGGCCTTCAGCTGGTCGACCGCCGCGGTAAACGAGACGCGCACGGCCGCGCGCAGGTCGCCTCCGCCGATCCCGTAGATCTCGAGAATCTGGAGCGCGTTCTGCTCGCTGCCCGAGCCCACCGGCCCGAAGGCGACGCGCTTACCCTTGAGATCGCGGACCGACTTCACGCCCGCCGCCGGGCTCACGACGATGTGCACCAGCTCCGGGTACACCGAGAACACACCGGCCATACCCTTCACCGGCTTCCCCGCGAACGCCCCGAGCGCGATACCGTTGAACGCGTAGTAGGCGATGTCGTTCTGGAGCAAGGCGAAGTCGGCCTCGCCCGAGCGGATCAGCTGCACGTTCGCGACCGAGCCCGCCGACGACTCGACGGTCGCGCGGACGCTGAGGCCCCGGGCGTCCGAGGTGATGCGCGACATCGCGCCGGCAATCGGATAGTAGACGCCGTCCACTGCGCCCGCGGCGATGGTCACGTGCCGGCGCGGCTGGGCCGCCACACTCGCCGACAGCGCGAGCGCGCTCACCAGACCGGTCACGACGACACAGGCGGTCACGACGACACAGGCGCCCACTCGTCTCATGCCTCCATCTTACCGGCCCTGTCACGATCGCGGTGTAGACTGAGCGCCGTGACGGCGCGCCTGGGCGTCGACATCGGCGGCACCTTCACCGACCTCGTCGTCATCGACGAGACGGGCGGTGCCGCGCGCGTGGGCAAGGTCCTCACCACGCCGAAAGATCCGGCGCACGCGGTCGAGCAGGGCATCGGCTCGCTCCTCGAGGAGTCGGTGATTCCCGCGAGCGCCGTGCGGGCCGTCGTCCACGGCACGACGCTCGCGACCAACGCGCTCATCGAGCGCAAGGGCGCCCGGACGGCGCTCCTGACCACCGAGGGCTTCCGTGACGCGCTCGAGATTCGCCACGAAGGCCGCTACGACATGTACGACCTCTTCATCGATCCGCCGGCGCCCCTCGTGCCGCGGCGACTCCGACGCGAAGTCCGCGAGCGGCTCCTGGCCGACGGCGAGATCCGGCAGCCCCTCGACGAGGACGGAGCGCGCCGGGTCATCGGCGAGCTGGCCGCCGAGGGCGTCGAGGCGGTCGCGATCTGCCTGCTGCACGCCTACGTGAACCCCGTGCACGAGCAACGGCTGGCGGCGCTGGTCCGCGAGATCGCCCCGCAGATGGCGGTCGCCTGCGCGTCGGAGGTCGTGCCCGAGATCCGCGAGTACGAGCGCACCTCGACGACGACGGCCAACGTGTACGTGACGCCGCTGATGGCCCGCTATCTCGAAGACCTCGAGCGACGGCTCGCCGAGCGAGAGATTCCCGGCCAGCTCTACATCATGCAGTCCTCGGGCGGCATCGCGCTGCCGCCGCTCGCCCGGCGTCTGCCGATCCGCCTCGTCGAGTCCGGGCCCGCCGCCGGCGCCCTGGCCGCCGCCCAGGCCGCGCGCGAGCGCGGCGAGGCGAAGCTTCTGTCGTTCGACATGGGCGGCACGACCGCCAAGGCGTGCGTCATCGACAACGGCGTGCCGCTTGTCGGGCGCGAGTTCGAGGTGGCGCGCGCCGACCGCTTCAAGAAGGGCTCGGGGCTGCCGATCCGCGTGCCGGTGATCGAGATGATCGAGATCGGCGCCGGCGGCGGCTCGATCGCGCGCGTCGACCGCATGGGGCTCCTCAAGGTCGGCCCCGACAGCGCGGGCGCCGACCCCGGCCCCGCCTGCTACAACCTGGGCGGCCGCCAGCCCACGGTGACCGACGCCGATCTGCTGCTCGGCTACCTCGACGCCGAGTTCTTCCTGGGCGGGCGCATGCGGCTCGATCGCGCGGCCGCCCACCGCGCCATCGAGGAGCACGTCGCCCGGCCCCTCGGTCTCGACGTCACGCAGGCCGCCTGGGGCATCCATCGCGTCGTCAACGAGAACATGGCCGCCGCCGCGCGCATCCACGGGATCGAGCGGGGGAAAGACCTGCGCTCGTATCCGCTCTTCGGCTTCGGCGGCGCCGGCCCCGTCCACTGCTGGCAGGTCGCGCACATTCTGAAAGTGCCGCGCATCCTGCTTCCCTTCGGTGCCGGGGCGCTGTCCGCCTACGGCCTCCTGGCCGCGCCGCTGGCTTTCGACTTCGTGCGGACGGGCCGCCAGCGCCTCGACGGCGCCGATTGGACCGCGATCATGAGGCTCTTCACCGAGATGGAAGCCGAAGGCCGCGCGCTGCTCGCGCGGGCCGGCGTCGCCGCGAGCGACGTCGCGGTCGCGCGCATCGCCGAGATGCGCTACCTCGGCCAGGGGCACGAGGTCGAGGCCGCGGTGCCGCTCGGCAACCTCTCCGCCGAAAGCCTCCCGATGATCACGACGAGCTTCGAGGCGGCGTATCGCGCGCTCTATCACCGCCTGCCGCAGGGCGTGCCGATCGAGGCACTGAACTGGCGCGTGACGGTGGCCGGGCCTGACCCAAAAATCGCGTTGACATCACGAGCGGAGCCGGGTCGCGCTGTTGTAGCGGGGTCCGTGAGACCGGCTTTGGCCGGAGGTGGCCTGAGAGAGGCACGACGTGGCTCCGCACGCCCGATCAACCCGATTAAGGGAACGCGGAGCGCGTACTTCGCGGAGAGTGGCGGCTTCGTCGAGACCCCCGTATATGACCGTTACGCCCTCACCGCGGGGATGAGGCTCACTGGCCCGGCGATCGTCGAGGAGCGCGAGTCGACCGCCGTGATCGGGCCCGGCGCCCGCACCCGCGTGGACACGGGACTTGCCATCATCGTGGAGATGAGGTCGTGAAGGACCGACGCCGCTCTTCGGGCCAGACCGGGCGTGCGGAACCACGCCGCCCCTCTTTCAGGCCACCCCCGGTCAAAGCCGGCCTCACGGCCCCCGCTCCAACAAACCCGATCACCCTCGAGATCTGCTGGAATCGCCTCGTCGGCGTCGTCAATGAGCAGGCCGCGGCGCTCCAGCGAACGTCCTTCACCTCGATCGTGCGCGAGGCGGGCGACCTCTCGGCCGGCGTCTTCGACCGTCGCGGCTTCATGGTCGCCCAGGCGGTGACCGGCACGCCCGGGCACATCAACTCCATGGCGCTCGCGATGAAGCACTTCCTGGCCGCGTGCCCGCTCGAGACGCTCCGGCCGGGCGACGTCTTGATCACGAACGATCCCTGGCTCACGTCGGGCCATCTCAACGACGTCACGATCTGCTCGCCGATCTTCCGCGGCGAGGAGTGCATCGCCTTCTTCGCCTCGACTTGCCACACGGCGGACATCGGCGGGCACGTGCTCTCGGCCGAGGCACGCGAGGTGTACGAGGAAGGCCTGCAGATCCCGATCATGAAGCTCTACGAGGCCGGACGGCCGAATGAGGCGCTGATCGCGATCATCCGTGCCAACACGCGTCTGCCCGAGATGGTGCTGGGCGACTTCCACGCGCAGATCGCGGGGGGCGCCGTCGGGGGCGACCGGCTCCTGGAGTTCATGGCGGAATTCGGGCTCGAGCGGCTCGAGCCGCTGGCCGACGAGATCATCGGGCGCACGGAGCGCGCCATGCGCGAGGCGATCCGGGCGCTCCGACCCGGCGTCTACACGAACGAGATCACCTCGGACGGGTTCGACGAGCCGATCACGATCCGCGCGCGCTGCGAGATTCGCGGCGACGAGCTGCTCGTGGATTACGCCGGCTCCTCGCCCGCGAGCCGGCGCGGCGTGAACGTCGTGATGAACTACACCGAGGCGTACACGACCTACGGCGTGAAGGTGATCGTGAGCCCGGACGTGCCCAACAACGAGGGCGCGTTCCGGCCGCTGCGCATCACGGCGCCGACGGGCTCGATCCTCAACGTGCAGCGGCCGGCGGCCGTCGCCGCCCGGCACATCGTCGGCCACTTCCTGCCCCACGTCATCGCGGGCGCCCTCGGCCAGGCGCTGCCCGATCGCGTCATGGCCGAAGGCTCGGCGAACATCTGGGGCATTCAGGTCTCGGGCAAGGACCTCGCGGGCGAGCCCTTCAGCTACATCTTCTTCTCGTCGGGCGGGACCGGGGCGCGCGCCATCAAGGACGGGCTCTCGGCAACCGCGTTCCCGTCCGGCGTCCTCGGCACCCCGGTCGAGGTCATCGAGAACCTGTCGCCACTGATCGTCGAGAAGAAGTGCCTGCGCGACGATTCGGGCGGCCCGGGAAAATACCGCGGCGGCCTGGGCCAGACCATCGCCTTCCGCGTGCGCACGCGCGAGCCGTTCGCCGCCTCGATCCTCTGCGATCGCACGGTGCATCCGGCCGCCGGATTCCGCGGCGGCGGGTCGGGCGCGCGGGGCGCGGTCCTGATCGACGGCGTGGCGCCGGTGAATCCAAAGGCCGAGCAGCTCGTGCCCCCTGGCGCGCTCGTAGAGGTTCGGCTCCCGGGTGGCGGCGGCTACGGGCCGCCGGCCGAGCGCGATCCAGCGCTGATCGCGCGCGATCTGCTCGAAGGCTACGTACGCGGCGCCTGACAGGCGCCTCCTTTCTCCCCGTCGCACAGTAGCTGGACCCCAGTCGCTGTGCGGCCGCGCGCCTTGGCGCGCGACTTGCCGATTTTCGGGCGCGTCGTTCGAGACGGTGCCGCCATCGACACCAGGGACCACGATTCCGGTCATGCACAAGGGTGACACGATGCGAACGTTCGTGGGACAGCTCGTGCTCGGTGTCTTGGCGATCGTTTGTCGCACGTCAGACTCCGACCGCGTGGGGTTGTGCTGCTGCGGTGGCGTCGTCTGGGTGAGTCGGCAAGGTGCGCTGACTTATTGTTCTTCCGAGGCATGTGCCGGACGTCGATGACAACGATCATAATAATGTTGGCTATGGGTGTTGGCCCACCTTACCCTCGGAAGTGACGCTGAGGACCGAGGAGTCCTCCAGGATCTCGTAAACAAGTAGCCGTAGATCGTCGCCCGCTTGGGAGGAACCACCATGTGGATGCCCGGAGCGCTCATCGGCGGGATCCTCGCCTACATGATCCATCCCGAGGCGTGGACCGTCGGCGTGATCGTCGGCGTGGTCATAGGCTTGTTGCTGGGCCGGGTGGTCCGCAAGCCGGGAGGGGACCGGCTGGCAGAGGTCGAGACGCGTCTCGGCGAGCTATATGACCGCGTCGATTGGCTCGATCGACGAGTCACGACGCTCGAAGCCGTTCAGGACGCGACGGCGGCGGCGGTCAACACACCGGTCGTCCCGCCGTCACCCGGACCCGAGCCGATCGAGCCGTTGGTCGCGCCCGCAGAGGCGGAGACGACGCCCGCGGTCGAGCCGGCCGTACCCCGCCCAACACCGCCATCGAGGAACTGGCTCGAGGACTCGCCGCTCTGGCGCTGGCTCACCGGCGGCAACACCATCGTGCGCGTCGGCGTCGTCATTCTCTTCTTCGGCGTCGCCTTTCTGCTCAAGTACGCTCACGAGCGCTTCAGCATGCCGATCGAGCTGAGGCTGGCCGGCGTGGCCGCCGGCGCAATCGGGTTGCTCGCGGTCGGCTGGCGGCTGCGCGAGCGCCGCCCGGGCTACGGGCTCACCTTGCAGGGGGGCGGCATCGGCCTCCTCTATCTCGTCATCTTCGCCGCCTTCCGGCTCTACAGCCTGTTGCCCCCGGCGGCCGCCTTCGCCCTGCTCGTCGCGGTGGCGGCGCTCTCCGCCGTGATCGCCGTCGTCCAGGACGCGCGCTCCCTCGCGGTGCTCGGCACCTCGGGCGGCTTCCTCGCCCCGATCCTCGCCTCGACCGGCGGCGGAAGCCACGTGATGCTGTTCAGCTACTACGCGGTCCTGAACGCGGGCATCCTGACCATCGCCTGGTTCAAGGCGTGGCGCGTGCTGAACCTGGTGGGCTTCGCGTTCACCTTCGCGATCGGCACGCTGTGGGGCTTCAGCGTCTACCGCCCCGAACACTTCGCGAGCACGGAGCCGTTTCTCGCGTTCTTCTTCCTCCTCTACGTCGCGATCCCGATCCTCTTTGCGCGTGGTCGGGCGCCCGGGCTCGAGCGCTATGTCGACGCGACGCTCGTCTTCGGCGTGCCGCTCGTGGCGTTCGGACTCCAGGTCGGGCTGGTGCGCGAGCTCCAGTACGGGGCGGCGTGGAGCGCGCTCGCACTCGCGGCGGTCTATCTCGTGCTGACGCGGGTCGTCTTCGGGCGGCGGGGCGATGGCCTGCGGCTCCTCGCCGAAGGGTTCCTCGCGCTGGGCGTCGTGTTCGGCACCCTCGCGATCCCGCTCGCCCTCGAGGGGCGCTGGACGTCGGCCGCGTGGGCGCTCGAGGGCGCGGCGATCGTGTGGGTCGGCGTCCGGCAGCAGCGGCTCCCGGGCCGGATCTTCGGCCTGGCGTTGCAGTTCCTCGCGGGCATCGCGTTCCTCGCCGACCCGACGCGGCCGGCTGGATCACTCCCGGTTGCGAACAGCGGCTATCTCGGCTGTGTGTTTCTCGCGGTCGCGGGCCTGTTCTGCGCGTGGTATCTCGACCGGCATCGCGCAGCCGTCACCGAGCCCGAGCGGATCGTCGCCCATGTCCTGCTCGGATGGGGGATCGCGTGGTGGGTCGGCGGTGCGCTCCAGGAGATCGACCGCCACGTGCCCCCGGCGTATCGCGTCCAGGCGGCGCTCGTGCTCTTCACGGCATCGTGCGCGGCGTTCAGCTGGCTGCACACCCGTCTCGGCTGGCGCGCGGCGCGCTATCCGGCGCTCGCGTTGCCGCCGCTCATGGTCGTCGCGGCAGCCGCGAGCGCGGCGCGGGATGCGCATCCGTTCGCGCATCTCGGCTACGTCGCGTGGCCGCTCGCGTTCGTGGTGCACCTCCTGCTCCTGCGCCGCCACGAGACGGCGGGAAGCCAATATCTGTACTGGGCCCACGCGGCGGGGTTGTGGCTCCTGGCCGCGCTCGGGAGCTGGGAGGTCGGCTGGGGCATCGACAAGCTCGTCGCCGGGCGCGCCGTCTGGCCGATCATCGGTTGGGCGCTCGTGCCGGGCGCGCTGCTCACCGGCCTCGCGTTGCGCGGCATGCGGATCGCGTGGCCCGTGGCGGCGCATCGCGAGGCGTACCTCGTGGTTGGGGCGACGCCGCTCGCCGTCTTCCTGCTGATCTGGACTCTCCTCGTGAACTTCGTATCGAGTGGTGATCCGTCTCCGCTGCCGTACGTTCCGATCCTGAACCCTCTCGATCTCGCCGAGATCGGCGCGGTGCTCGCAGTCGCGCTCTGGTTCGTCGAGGGTCGCCGGCTCGCGCTGCACCCGGTCGCCGCGGCGCCCCTGGCGCAGGCGTACGGGCTGCTCGCCGCCTTGGCGTTCGTGTGGGCGAACGCCGTGCTGCTGCGCGCACTTCACCACTGGGCCGGCGTACCATTCGCCCTGGAGGCGATGCTGCGCTCGGACGTCGTCCAGACCGCCTTCTCGATTCTCTGGACACTGGTCGCGCTCGCGAGCATGGTGGTCGCGACACGGCACGGCGTGCGGGTCGTCTGGCTCGCCGGGGCGGCTCTGATGGCGATCGTGGTCGTGAAGCTATTCATGATCGATCTATCCAACGTCGGCACAGTCCAGCGGATCGTGTCGTTCATCAGCGTGGGTGTGCTGATGCTCATCCTCGGCTATTTCTCCCCCGTGCCGCCCAGGTCCCGGGAGGCGGCCCGATGAATCCGCTGATCGCGGCGCTCCTGCTCGTTCCGGCGCTCGCCGGCGTCGAGCAGCCGCGGGACTTCGCGTACGGCATCCCGCTCCGGACCAGCGGTCAGGACGCGCTTCAACAGCTCGAGGTGCCGCGCGCGGTGTACGAAGGCGTCGTGCGCGCGGATCTCGGGGACCTGCGAGTCTTCAACGGGGCCGGCGAGGTCGTCCCGCATGCCTTCCGGCCGCGCGTCACCACGACGAAAGAGACGCTTCCGGCGGTGGCGGTCACGCTGTTTCCGATCCGCACGGATGCGCCGGCCGGCGTGGAGGGCGTCGAGCTTCATCTCGAGAGGCGCGGCGATCGGACGGTCGTCGACCTGCGCACGCGCGAGGGCAAGCCTGCGCGCGGGACGAAGCTGGTCGGCTATCTTGCCGACGCGCGCGCGCTCGACAAGCCGATTCGGGCGATCACGCTTGAGCTGCCCGCGGGGGCCGATCAGGTCGTCGCACGAGTGACGATCGAAGCGAGCGACGACCTGCGGCGGTGGGCCACGCTCGCGAGCGGCGCGCCGGTGGTGCGGCTGTCGTCCGGCGGCGAACACCTCGAGCAGCTTCGGATCGAAGTCGCGGCTCGCAAGTCGAAATACCTGCGCGTGTCGTGGCCAGGCCGCAGCGGCACCCTCGAGCTCGCCGGTCTCGTGGTGGAGCCCGGCGCGGCCGCGGTCGATGCGCCGCGGCAGTGGAAGCAGGTCGGCGGCGTGGTGGCGAAGGACAGGCCGGGCGAGCACGAGTTCGATCTCGGCGGCCAGTTCCCCGTCGATCGGCTCCGCATCGGGCTGCCGCAGCCCAACACCGTCGCGTCGCTCGATGTCCTCTCGCGATCGAAGCCCGCCGATCCGTGGCGTCGCGTGACGGCGGCCACGGTGTACCGGTTGGTCCGCGAAGGCGACGAGCTGACGAGCTCGGACATCGAAATCGCATCGGCCGCCGACCGGTACTGGCTGGTGAAGATCGATCAGCGCGGCGGCGGGATCGGCGGCGGGCCCCTCGGGCTGAGCGCGGGCTGGGTGCCGCACCGCCTCGTGTTCGCCTCGCGCGGCACCGGACCGTTCCAGCTCGCCTACGGGAGCCGCGATGCGAAGGCGACGGCCTTTCCGATCGCGACGCTGGTGCCGGATTACAAGGGCGAGGAGGAGCTCGAGCTCAGGCCGGCGGAGACCGGCGTGGCTTCATCCGGTGTCGCCATCGGCGTGGCCCGGGCGGCGGACCCCCAGCAACTCGGCGGCGAAGCGGCCAGGCGCGAGCGAGTCGACTGGAAACGCTGGACGCTCTGGGGGAGCCTCGTGCTGGGCGTCGTGGTGCTCGGTTGGATGGCGCTCAGGCTGGCCCGACAGATATCCAAGACGGCGTGATTGTCGCCTCCGGCGCCGCTCGGGCTCACTACCTGATCACCTGTGCCGACCACACCACGACCATGACCGAGAGCGACGAGACCAACAACTGTCTCGCGTCGGACTCCACGAGTACAGGTGACTGCACCCGAGCCATGAAGCTCGCGGCTACACCGCGCTCAAGAGCCGACCGAATCCGCTGATCGACTCACGCACCCCGGCCAGGCGGAGCGCCCGCCAGAGCGCGGCCTGGTTCGACGAGACGACGGGCTTGCCCAGGTCTCGTTCGAGCACCTCGATGACTCCGATAGTCGGGAGCCCGGTGCCGCTCAGAAGGACGGCGTCGGCATCCGGCGCGTCGGCCTCGCGGGCGAGTCGGTAGGCGCGCTCTTCACTTTCGTCGTAGATGTTCTCGACGCCGGCCAGCCGGCGATAGCCGACGATTTCGAACCCCGCCGCCTCCCAGTAGGCTTTCCCGAGCGCGCTGATCGACTCCGGATAGGGTGTCCCGAGGGCGAGCTTCTTGACGCGCAGGTGGTGGAGCGCTGCCAGAATCGCCTGGGCCGCCGTGAGGGCGCGGGTGCCCGTGAGAGACGCGATGCGGTCGGACAGGGTTTGTTCGCCCTTGAACCCGTTGGCGTAGCTCGCTGCAGTGAACGCGAGCACCACGACCGCTGGGTTCACGGCCGCGAGCGTCCTCGCTGGCCCGGGGAGAGACTCGACGTAGGCGCGCGTCCTGTCCTCCATCCCCGCGGGTGCGCCGGGTGCGCTGGCGGATGCGGCCGAATCGAGGCGAGCGAAGTGGATCGATACGCCCATGGGCGCCATGCGATAGAGCTCGGGCTCGACCGTGGGATTCCCCGGGGGCACGAGTACGCCGATACGGGTTCGCCAGCCGAGCATTGTCGCCTGTCATACTCGCCCAACACTGCCCCAACCGCTAGTGCTCTTCGAGCGCATCTCCCCCCGGGGTGCCACCCGAATCATTGTTTGTGGCCGCTCAGCGCCCACGCTATCTCTTGAGAGTGGGACGTGTTCGGCCCTGGGCGCAGACGCTCAGCGCACTCGGCTTCCTTGCCCTGCCCGCCGCCTGCGGGATGTCGCACGGAGCTCGGGGGCGCTCGACGCGGGACTGAAGGCTAGGGAGCAAGGTGCCCTCCGCGAGGCCCGGGGAGGCCGCAGAAGTCCTCGGCGAGTTTGACGAGCGCTGGTCGCCTACCAGGCGGCGGCCCGGGGGGTCCCTCGACGACGACCTGGCTTCGCCTAGACGAAATGGCTGACCGGATGGGGCACGTGGACCTGGCAATCCTGTCGCTCGAGGGAGCGTACGGCCCGCGGCGTGAGCACGCCTGGCGCGAGCTCAAGGTCGACGCGCCGACGCTCGCCGCGTGCGTGCCGAAGGCCGGGCCGAGCATCTCTGCGGTGTGGGGCCAGCGGCTCCAGCGCTACGACGAGGCGCTGGGCGCCTACAGCCGGGCGCTCGCGATGAATCCAGCGGACGCCGACGCTCACGCGAACGTCGGTTGGATCCTCCTCAAGGTCGGCCGGCAGGCGGAAAGCCTTCGCGAGCTGCAAGTCGCGGTGCGCCTCGATCCGAATCTCGAGCAGGCGCGGAACTACCTCGACGCGCAGTTCGGGCGCGACGCCCGTCAGGGCCCGACGCCGTTCAGCGTCCGACGACGACGCACGCCATGAGAGCGCTCGCGTCGGCGATCGCCCTGACGCTCTGCACCGCGCTCGGCGCGGCGACTCAGGAGCGGCCCGCGCCGGCCGCGCCGTCGAGCGATCTGGACCGCGCCCAGGCGGCGTTCCAGGCCGGCCGCCACGCCGAGGCGCTGGCCTCGGCGCGGCGAGCGGCCGACGCCGCGCCCACGTCGGTGCGGGCGTTGACCGCACGCGCGGGCATGGCCGAGTTCATGGGCGAGTTCGACGAGGCACAGACCTTCTACGATCGGGCCGCAGGCCTGGCACCCGACGATGCCGAGACAATCTACCGCACGGCGTCGTTCACGGTGCGCGTAGGCGAATACGATCGGGCCCTCACCCAGCTCGACCGCCTGCTGGCCCTGCATCCACGCCACGTGCGCTGGCTCTTCCAGTGGGCGCCGACCCGCTTCCAGGCTGCGCTCCTGCGCGATCACCCGTCGCTCGAGAGGATCGTGCAGATCAAGCTCGACATCTTGACCGAAAAGGGCGACCTCGAGCAGGCCCGGCGGCTGGCGCGCGCCTACGCGATCGTACAGCCGGGTCAGAACTACTGCGCGCAGGCGCGCGCGCGGGCGGGCGCCGAGCGCGACGAGGTCTTCAAAGCGTTCCGGCTCGCCACGCTCGGGCAGCCCGACGCCGCCGATTGCATCTGGTGGTACGGCCAGTGGCTCTCCGACGAGGGATACGTGCGCCTGGGACGGCTCATGGTCATCGAGGGGTCGCGCGCCACGGCCTCGCCCGCGAACAAGGAATCCGGCGCGCGCTACGTCCGCATTCGCCTCGGTGGCAACCGCGAGGTCCCGAAGCGCGCCGAGCAGCTCTTCCTCATCGCTCGCCAGCGCTATCTTCGCGACGGCGACATCAACGGCGCGTCGCGGCTGTTCGACGAGTCGATCCGCCTGGCGCCGGCGTTTGCGCGCCCGTACAACTACCGCGCGATGATCGCCGCCGACCTGGGGGATCGCGAGGGCGCCATGGCCTGGCTCCAGCGCGCGCTCCGGGCCGATCCCGACTCGTGGCGAACCCACCGCAATCTCGGCAGGCTGTTCGAAACGCTGGAGCGATATCCCGAGGCGGAGATGCACCTGAGAAAGACCGTCCAGCTCTTCGGCGACGACGCCGGGGGACGCCTGGCGCTCGCGCGCGTGCTCTACGCGCAAGGCAAGTACGACGATTTCGCGAAGGAGGCGCGCGCTGCCGTCGCCTTCCTCGCCAACTGGCGGGCGCCGGTGCCCGAGGTGCGCGACTTTCTCGCGAAGTTCGATCGCTGGGGACCGGGCGCGGCGCTGCCGCCGGCGCCCGACCCACACGTCATCATGGGATGGAACTATGACTGACCATACCGCGGTTGTCCTGCTGCTGGGCGTGGCGCTCGCTCTCGCCCCGGCAACGATCGATGCCGGGACGTATCGCTCGGTCGACGAGCAGGGCAACGTCACCTACTCCGATCGCCCGCCGCAGCCGGAGCAGACGCGCGCGCCGGCGCCTGAGGCCACCCCGGTGCCGGAAGGGAAGGTGCCCGACGCCAAGCCGGCGCCCGAGGCGAAGGTGCCCGACGCCAGGCCGGGGCTCGGGGCGAAGGCGCGCGACGTAAAAGCGCCACCGACGGCGATCGCGAGAACGGGCCCGACGAAGGTCGACGAGCTGCTGGAGCTGTCCGGCGCGCGGGCTCAGCTCGTGGGGCTTCTGAGCGGGCTCGCTGGCGAGCTGCGGCCGGCCCCGGGGCAAATGAGCGCCAAGGACCAGGCCTCCGTCGATCGGATTCTGCGACAGGCGCTCCGCCACGAGGCGGTCTTCGCGCTCGTACGCGACGCATTTCTCCTCCAGGTCGACCGGACGAATCTCGAAGCGACGGCCGCGTGGCTCCGCTCACCCCTGGCGCGCAAGATCGTCGCCCTCGAAATCGCCTCCTCAGAGCCGGGCACGGAGCAGAAAGTCGCCGCCTACGCCGCCACGATCAAGACGAACCCGCCGACGAATCGCCGCGTTGAGCTGCTCCAGCGGCTGGACTGGGCGACGGCCGGCACCGAGATCTCGGCCGACCTCGTCGCGGCGGTCTCGCGCGGCATCACGATGGCCGTGTCCGGGGCGGGGCCGGCCGAGCAGCAGCTCCGGCCGGGCCAGATCGAGGACCGGGTCGCGCAGGTCCGGGCGCGGGCGAATGGAGCTCTGCGCGAGGCGCACATGGCGTCGACGCTGTACACGTACCACGGGCTCGAGGACGAGGAGCTGGCTGCGTACGTGCTCTTCTCGGCGTCCGAAGCCGGGCGCTGGTACAACAGCGCCATGCGCAAGGCGATGGTGAGTGCGCTGGGCCGGGCGGTCGAGCAGACGGCTGCCGAGCTGGTGCGGGCCGTGCCGGTCGACCGCTGGGCGCGCGCCACGACGGCGGCGCCGCAGCCGGTGAAGTGATGGCGACCACGTGCCCTCGCTGCAGCGCGCCCGCCGTCGAGCGCGACAAGTGCGCGCGGTGCGGCGTCGTCGCCTCGGTGTACGCCGCGGCCCTCGCGAAGATGCGCCGCCCGCCGACGCCGCCGTCGAACCCTCCCGCCGTGGCTCGGGCGGACGCACCGCCCGCCGCCGCGCCCGCCGGGGCCGTGGCCATAGCATCCGCGCCGCCGCGGCCGGTCACGAACGGGTCCGTGCCGTCGGCGACAGCAGCATCCGCGTCCGCAATCACGGCCCCGAGCCACCGCCGGAAGCTCACGTTCCATGGCTCGGGCGGGACGCTTTTCGGCATCTATGTCGTGAACGTCCTGCTGACCATCGCCAGTCTGGGCTGGTACCGGTTCTGGGGCAAGGTCAGGGTGCGCCGCTTCATGCTGAGCCAGACCGGATTCGAGGGCGACCGCTTCGCCTATCACGGCACGGGCAAGGAGCTGCTGCTCGGGTTCTTGAAAGCCATCATGTTCGTAGGCATGCCGATCACGGTGCTGGGCATCGCGGCCGAGCTCTCTCACGACAAGATGATCCACGGCGCCACCCGGTTCTTCACCTCGCTCCTCGTCTTCCTGTTCTTCCCCATCGCCATGGTCGGGGCGCGACGTTACCGCCTGAGCCGCACCTCGTGGCGCGGAATCCGCTTCTCGTTCCGTGGCCGGGCGTCGGTGTTCACCAAGCTCTTCGTGGCGGGATCAATGCTGAGCATGCTGACGCTCTCGCTCTACTACCCCTTCTTCCAGGCGCGCCAGCAGCGCTTTATGGTCTCGCATTCGCACTTCGGCCGCCGCCCGTTCCGATTCGACGGCCGCGGGCGTGATCTGTTCGGCGCGTACGTCCTGACCCTGCTGCTGTTCCTGCCGACGCTCGGGCTCTACTGGTTCTGGTTCCAGGCGAAGAAAACCCGCTACTTCTGGGAGCACACCTACTTCGAGACCGCGCGCTTCCGCTGTAGCGTCACGGGCCGGAAGCTCATGAACCTGACGATCGGAAATCTGGTCGTGCTCGTGGTCACCCTCGGCCTTGCCTGGCCCTGGGTGCTCCTGCGCAGCACGCGGTTCGCGTTCGACTACCTCACCATCGACGGCCCGCTCGACCTGGCCGGGATCGTCCAGGAGCCCCAGCTCGCCACGGCCACGGGGGACGCGCTCTCGAGCCTCCTGGGCGCCGACGTCGACCTCGCATAGCGCCGCCCGATGTCTGGCGTGTTCACGGGCCACTACCTCGACGGCCGTAGCGCGGCGCGCCGTCAGGCGTCGATCCGCCTGACCCCGACCGGGCTCGAGATCACGCTCGAGGGCGGCGCCAGCCTGTGGTGGCCTCTCAGGGAGGTACGCCAGACCCAGGGGTTCTACGCCGGCGAGCAGATCCGCCTCGAGCGCGGCGGGCCGCTCCCCGAGACTCTCCTGGTCGACGATCCCGGCTTCCTCGGGTCGCTGCACGCTGCCGCGCCGGCCCTCGGGCGACGTTTCCACGACCCACGCCGGCGACGCGCGCGGGTTCTCTTCACGATCGTGGCCGCCGTCACGGCCGTCGCCGCCGGCACGGTCCTGTACGTGTGGGGCATCCCCGCGGCGGCGGGCCTGCTCGCCGCCCGTGTGCCCGTGTCATGGGAGGAGCGGCTCGGACAGGCGGCCGTGAACCAGCTCACGGCGTCGAGGCGGCGCTGCGTGGATCCCGAGCGGGAAGCGGCCATCGGCGCGATCGTCAAGAGACTGCTTGACCCGGTGCCGCGGGTCCCCTACACGTTCCGCGTGACCGTGCTCGACGATCGGACGGTGAACGCGTTCGCCGTCCCGGGCGGCCAGGTCGTCCTCCTCCGCGGGCTGGTCGAGCGCTTACGGACGCCGGAGGAGCTAGCCGGAGTGCTCGCGCACGAGATCCAGCACGTGCTCAAGCGCCACGCGACGCGTCTTCTGCTGCAGCATGCCTCCACCGGCCTCCTGCTGGTCGCCGTGTCGGGCGACATGACCGCGGTGATGGCCTACGGGATCGAGAGTGCGCGCGTGCTAGGCACACTGGGCTACAGCCGTCAGCTCGAGAGCGAAGCGGACGTCGAAGGGTTGCGCATGCTGCTGGCCGCAGACGTCGATCCACGGGGGATGATCGCCTTCTTCGAGACGCTGCGCGCCGGGGAGCGAGGCCTGCCGTCCTCGGCGCGCTACCTCGATTCGCACCCGCTCGCCGCAGACCGGGTCGAGAGCCTCAAGCGCCTGGCGACATCCATTTCACATCGATCCCGGCCGCTGCTGCCGGACCGGGACTGGAACGACGTCAGGCGGATCTGCGGCAGCTAGGTGCTTGTCGGGAGATCGAGGAGAACTAGAAACTCTCAGCGGCGGGGGGCGTCGCCGAGGGCCACGACGACGAGGGAGCCGTACGCATCGACCGGACGAACGCCCCGTCCGTACCCCGCCACATGGTCGCAGAGCCAGCCGACGCAGGGTGTACGGGAGTCGATCTCGCTCTTGATCGCGGACCACTCTTCGGCGGCGGCGCGGCCGAGCGCCTGATGGCGCGCGCTCGACTCGATCACGAGGACCAGCCGCGCACCGTCGCCCTCGAGCCGCTTGAGCGCCGTCCGCATCGCTTCGACCGACCCCTGGATGAGGGTCTCGGGGTCCGGCGCCGAGCGCGCCTCGAAGCCTTCGGCGTAACCAAGCCCGGTCGAGTAGGCGGCCTCGAGGCACGCGGCGCTAGCAAGCGGCTCGCTGGATGAGGCGCCGTACACCACGGGCGACGAGAGGACGCTGCAGACCGTCCGCATCTTGGGCCCCATCAGAACGCGCCACGGCTGCAGGAAGGCCTCGGCGGGCGTTCCAAAGCCAGGCTTCACGAACGCGAGGCCGAGGCCTCGTGGATACCGCATCCTGAACGGCCAGCCGGCGAGGATGAGCCGAGCCGCTCCTTGCCCCGCCTCGGTCAGATCGCGGCCGCCCGCGGCGGCGACACCGCTCACGGCCCCCTCGCTGTTGGTCAGGCAGACGACGAGAGCCCCGGCCGTGACAGCGCCGTTGTGAGTGAGGATCGCGGAGGTAGCGCCACCGGCGACGCCGACGGGTCCGAGCACGCCCCGGATCATCGGGACGACGTCCTGGGCGGGCACGCCCGCGGTGACGAGGAGCACGAGATCAGGTGAGGTCCCGTGGAGTCCTGAGCGCGCCATTGCGGTCGCGCGCACGGCGGCCCAAATCGCGTCCTGATGCGAGGCGAATCCGATACCGATCTGGAGAGTCTTCGACGCGGTTTCGACAGGGATGGTCGCGTACATGGCCCCAAGGATTTGCACCATGGGTGCCAACCAAAAGGGGTTGAAAGATCAGGGGCTTTCTCTGACGAATGACGGAGGTGGGTGTCAGTTCGGCAACCGTGTGCCTTTTTAGAGCATGCCGTACTCCTTGAGACGCCGGTAGATCGTCCGGCGAGAGATGCCGAGAGCGCTCGCGGCCGCCTCCTTGTCGTCTTTGTAGAAGGCGAGCGCGCGCAGGATGAGGTCCTTTTCAACGTCGGCGAGGCGGGGAACCGTGCCGCTCTGTGGAACGGACGCCGAGGGCACCGACGCGGTGCCGAGGACCGGAAGATCAGCGAGCGTGATCTGCTCGCGCGCGCCCATTGCGAAGGCACGCTCGATGACGTTCTCGAGCTCACGCACATTGCCGGGGAAATCGTGCCCGGCGAGCGTGGCCAGCGCGTCCGGCGTGATGCCCTTCACGTCCCGCCTAAAGCGCCGGTTGTAGCGGCGCAGAAAATGGTTCACGAGCGCTGGAATATCCTCGCGCCGGGCGCGCAGCGGCGGCAGGCTCACGCGGACCACGTTCAGCCGATAGTAGAGGTCCTGGCGGAAGCGCCCGTCCGCGATCGAGCGGTCGAGATCACGGTTCGTCGCGGCGATGACGCGGACATCGACCAAATGCGTCTTCGTCGAGCCGACCGGGCGCACCAGCATCTCCTGCAGGACCCGCAGGAGCTTCACCTGGAGGCCCGGCGACAACTCGGCGATTTCGTCCAGGAAGATCGTACCCTCGTGGGCGCCGCGGAAGAGGCCGAGCGCGTCCGACACCGCGCCCGAGAAGGCTCCGCGGACGTGACCGAAAAACTCCGACTCGAGCAAGTCCTCCGGGATGGCGCTGCAGTTCACCGGGATGAAGGGCCCCTTGGCGCGATCCGAGAGCCGATGGATTGCCGCGGCGACCAGCTCCTTGCCGGTGCCGCTCTCCCCCTCGATGAGCACCGGCGAGTCCGTGGTGGCGACCTTGCTGATGATCTCCTTCACGCGCTGCATCAGCTGCGCGTTGCCGACCAGCTCGTTGACGGTGAGCTCCTCGCCCAGGCGCACGCGGAGTGATTGGACCTCGCCCTTCAGGAACCGCTTCTCGGTCACGCGCGCCATGAGGTGGCGCAGCTCGTCCAGGATCAGCGGCTTGGACAGGTAGTCGTACGCGCCTTCCTTGAGGGCCTCGACCGCCGAGGAGATCGTTGGGTAGCCGGTCATCACGATGACCTCGATCGATTCGTCGTGGCGCTTGATCTCTCGGAGGAGGTCGAGGCCGCTCATCTCCGGCATACGGATATCGGTGATCGCGGCGTCATACAGCCCGGTGCGGATCGCCTCGAGCGCTTCCGCTCCGGTGCCAACGCACTCCACCTGATAGCCCCACTGAGTGAGGGCTTCCTTCAGGAGCTTTAGGATCGAGGGTTCGTCATCAACTACGAGGATTTTCGCGACTTCCATATCCGTTCTCCGACTCTAGCATGATCAAGATGTCAAACTGACAAGCTATATCTTGGGTTTCCGGGGGGCGCTCTTGCGCCGGAGGGGGGCCCATGTTAGCGTGGGCGTTGACTTTTTATCGAGGAGACCGCGACATGGCAAACACCGAGACCGTCCACCTCACCGAGCAGAATTTCGACGAAGCGCTGAGCCGTGACCCCGGGCTCATGATGGTGGACTTCTGGGCGGAGTGGTGCGGGCCCTGCCGCGCCATCGCGCCCCTCCTGGAGGACCTCGCCAGGGGCTCGGCGGGCAAGGTGACGCTCGCCAAGGTCAACGTAGACGAGAACCCCGGGCTCGCCGCGCGTTACGGGATCCGCTCGATTCCGACGATCCTGTTCGTGAAAGGCGGTAAAGTCGCCGACCAGGTGATCGGCGCGGTGCCCCGGGCGAAGCTCCAGGCAAAGCTGGACGCTCTCGCCTAGCGCGCCCCCGGCGGGGACCGCATCAGCACCTCCGGCACAGGCATCCCGTCACTCTCCCCGAGTCGTGACGAGTTCCGGGCTCTCGCGGCGCAGGGCAACCTTGTGCCCGTGTTCGCCGAGCTGCCCGCCGACCTCGACACGCCGCTCTCGGCCTATCTGCGCCTGCGCCCGGGCCCGTACTCGTTCCTACTCGAGTCCGTCGAGGGCGGCGAGGTGTGGGCGCGCTATTCGTTCCTCGGCGTCGATCCGCTGATGGTCCTCACGGCGAAGAACGGCCGGCTTACGCTCAGCCGGAACGGCCGCACCGAGCGGCTGCCGGAGGGCAATCCGCTCGGCGCGGTGCGGGATCTCCTCCGGGAGTTCCAGCCGGTGTCGGTGCCGGGGCTGCCGAGGTTCCAGGGCGGCGCCGTCGGCTATCTCGCGTACGACATGGTTCACCACATGGAGCGGCTGCCGCGCACCACCAACGACGATCTCGGGCTGCCGGACGCGGTGTTCCTCTTCAGCGATACGCTGCTCGTCTTCGACAACCTTCGCCACCGACTGCTCGTCATCGCCAATGCGGTCGTGGACCGACGCGATCCCGCGGCGCTCGACCGCGCCTACGACCGTGCCGCCGTCCGCATCGGGATGACGCTCGCGAAGCTCGCGCGCCCGGCGCGGGCGCCGTCCACGTTCGCCCTGCCGGCGACGGCGCCGCTCCTGGCCGAGGGGGAGGAGGGCTTCACCTCGACAATGAACGAGGCGCAGTTCACCGACGCCGTCCACCAGGCGAAGGAGCTCATCGCCGCCGGGGACGCCTACCAGGTCGTGCTGTCGCGCCGGCTCGACTGCCGCCTCACGGCCGATCCGTTCACGGTCTACAGGGCGTTGAGGACGATCAACCCGTCGCCGTACCTGTTCTTCCTCCGGTTCGGCCCGCTGTCCATCGTGGGCTCGTCTCCCGAGGTGCTCGTGCGGGTCGAGGGCAATCGCGTCGATCTGCGTCCGATCGCCGGCACGCACCCGCGCGGCGCCACCGAGACCGAAGACCGCGAGATCGAGGAGCGGCTCCGACACGACCCGAAGGAGCGCGCGGAGCACGTGATGCTCGTCGACCTCGGGCGGAACGACGTCGGGCGCGTCTCCGAGCTGGGGTCGGTCAAGGTCACCGAGTTCATGGAAATCGAGCGCTATTCCCACGTGATGCATCTCGTCAGCCACGTGACCGGCAAACTCAAGCCCGGGAGCGACGCGCTCGACGTGCTCCAGGCGTGCTTCCCCGCCGGGACGCTCAGCGGGGCGCCGAAGATCCGCGCGATGGAGATTATCGACGAGCTGGAGCCGACCCAGCGGGGGCCCTACGGCGGCGCCGTCGGCTACGTGTCCTACTCGGGCAACCTCGACTCCTGCATCACGATTCGCACCGTCGTGTGTCACGGCCGGCGCGCCTCCGTCCAGGTGGGCGCCGGCATCGTGGCCGACTCCGATCCGAAGACCGAGTGGCTCGAGACGTGCTCGAAGGCACGCGGCATGGTCCTGGCGCTGCGGATGGCTTCGGGAACGTCGCAACGATGATTCTCGTCATCGACAACTACGACTCCTTTACGTACAACCTCGTCCAGTACCTCGGCGAGCTGGGCGCGACGCTGGAGGTTGTGCGCAACGATGCTGTGAGCTGCGACGCGATCGCCGCGCTCAAGCCCGAGCGCGTGGTGATCTCTCCCGGACCCGGCAATCCCGACCATGCGGGCGTGTCGCTCGAGGTCATCCGCCGGCTCGGTCCCACAACGCCGATCCTCGGCGTCTGTCTCGGCCACCAGGCGATCGGTCAGGCCTACGGTGCCACGGTCGCACGCGCGAAGACCCAGATGCACGGCAAGACCTCGGCGATCCGCCACGACGGCCGGGGCGTCTTCGCAGGCCTCGGGAACCCCTTCGTCGCTACGCGCTACCACTCGCTCGCCGTCCTGCGCGACACGGTCCCTGACGCGCTGGAGGTAACGGCCTGGGCTGAGGACGGGGAGATCATGGGCCTCCGCCACCGGCGCGACCCCGTCGAAGGCGTCCAGTTCCATCCCGAGTCGATCCTGACGGTCGAGGGAAAGCAGCTTCTGAGAAACTTCCTCAGCGGCCCCGGATGAGCGCGCCCCCTGCGACCGAGCGACGCCTGATCGAGATCATCCGGCGGGCGGTCCGGAGGGCGCCAGGGGTCCGGGTTGGAATCGGCGATGACTGCGCGGTCCTCGAGCCGGACGCCGGAAGCCTGCTTCTGGCGACGACCGACCTGCTCATCGAAGACGTGCACTTCCGGCGCCGCTGGGCCACACCCAACGACATCGGCTGGAAATCGCTCGCCGTGAACCTCTCCGATATCGCTGCGATGGGCGGCCGGCCCCGGTGGGCGCTGATCGCGCTCGCCTGTCCTGAGGCCGTTGGTCTCGACGAGGCCGAGGCCTTCTACGGGGGCGTCCAGGCGCTCGCGTCGGAGCACGACGTGGCGATCGTCGGCGGGGACACCGCAGCATCGCCCGGGGGCTGGATCGTCAACGTGACGCTGCTCGGCGAGGCGGCCCGGGCACCGCTCACCCGGTCCACGGCGCGCGCCGGGGACGTGATCGCCGTCACGGGGTCGCTCGGGCGCTCCGCGGCCGGACTTGCGCTCCTCGAGGCGACCCCGGCGCCTCGCGGCGTGGCTGCCGCCGCAGCGGCCGACGTGACGACCGCGCACCTGAGGCCCCGGCCACGGACCCGGGAGGGACAGTGGCTCGCCGCGGCCGGCGGGGTCACGTCGATGATCGATCTCTCCGACGGTCTCGCGACCGACCTCGGCCACCTTTGCGAGGAGAGCGGGCTCGGTGCGCGTGTGGAGCTCGGACGGCTCCCCGTGGACGCCACGGTGCACGCGATCGCGCGGGCGCTCGATCGCGAGGCGCTGGCCTGGGCCACCGGTGGGGGCGAGGATTACGAACTGCTCCTCACCTGCGCGCCCGAGGCGGTCGAGCGCCTGGCCGAGGGCCTCGCGGGTACCACCGGGACGCCGCTCAGCGCGGTGGGCGAGATGACGGCCGCCGCCGATGGGATCCGGTACCTCGACGCCGGCGGGCGCGCCGTCCCCGTCCGCGCCGGGTTCGAGCACTTCGTGACGGGACGCGCCCGTGCCTGACAACCTCGGCCTGCGGTTCCTGGCCCTCGGCATCCTCATCGTCTGCTCCGCGATCCTCACCGGCGCCGAGGCCGCGTACTTCTCCCTGGGCCGCGCCCGGCTCAGACAAGTCGCCTCGAAGGGCGAAGCCAGCGGCGCGTCGAAGCCGCTCATCGAGCGCCCGCACGAGCTGCTCGTCACGCTCCTGGTCGGCATCACGGTGATCAACATCGGGGCCGCCGCGATCGCCGCGACGATCGCCGACAGTCTCTTCGGCCCGAGCTGGGGGGTGTTCGTCGAAATGGTCGTGTTGATCTTCGTCCTCACGACCTTCGGCGAAGTCCTGCCGATGACGCTCGCGGTCAAGTACCCGGAACGGTTCCTGGCATTCGCCGGCCGGCCGGTGGCGTGGCTCGGCGTACTCCTGACGCCCGTGCGTGCCGCCCTCGCGGGACTGACGGCGCTGACGGTGGGGCTCATCGGCCGCGAACGCGTGGAGCAGGTGATGCTCAGCGAGGAGGAGCTGAGGACACTCGTCGACGTCGGCGCGAGCGAGGGCGTCGTCGAACGTGAAGAGCGCGAGATGATCCACAAAGTGTTCGAGCTGGAAGACACCCTCGTCCGATCAGTCATGGTGCCGCGCCCCGACATGGTCTGCCTCGACGTCGAGACGCCGGCGGCGGAGATCCTGCCGGCGCTCCGCGAGCACTTGCATTCGCGCGTGCCGGTGTACGAGGGCTCGCTCGATGTCATCGTGGGCATCCTCTACACGAAGGACCTGCTGCCCCACATGGAAGGGTTGCCGGCCGGATTCGATCTCCGCGCCCACCTGCACCCACCGTACTTCGTGCCGGAGTCCAAGCGCGCGGACATGCTGCTCCAGGAGTTCCAGGCCAAGAGGCTCCACATGGCGATCGTGGTGGACGAGTACGGGGGCACCGCCGGCCTCGTCACCCTGGAGGATCTCCTGGAGGAGCTGGTGGGTGAGATCTCCGACGAGTACGACGAGCCCGAGCGCCTGATCCAGCGGGTGGACGCGAAGACCTTCCGGGTGGCCGGCAAGCTGCCGCTCGAGGAGCTCAACGCCGTCACCGGGCTCAAGATCTCCAACGAGGGCTACGACACCGTCGGCGGCTGGGTGCTCGACCTCTTCGGGCGCGTACCGCGGCGGGCCGAGCGTTTTGAAACGCCCGAGCTGTGGCTGACGGTGGAGAAGGTGGAGCGGACGCGAATTCTCGAGGTGCTCGTCTCGCTCAAGAAGCCCGCCCCGAAGGAGGCGGCCGCGTGAGCCTCCTCTGGCTCGCCGGGCTGTGTCTCCTGCTCACGATGTTCTTCTCGGCGGCGGAGATGGCGTTCATCGCCGCCAACCGGCTGCGCCTGCGGCACCTGGCCGAGGAGGGCAGCACCACCGCAGCGCTCTACCTCGAGGCGTTTCGCCAGCCCGAGCGCGCGCTCTCGACGGCGATGATCGGGGTGACGATGGCCCACATCGTGGCCGGCTCGGCGGCGACGTGGAGTCTCCTGCCCGTGCTGGGGCCGTGGGCGCCGCTGGTGGCGACGATCCTCCTGACCCCGGTGATGCTCGTCTTCGGCGAGATCATCCCGAAGGCCATCGCGCGGGAGTGGGCGACCAGCCTGATCCTGACACTCTATCGGCCGCTCACCTGGGCGGCGACGCTGCTGGTGCCGTTCGTGGCGTTCGCGAACCTCGTCGTCGGCGCGATCCTGCGAACCTTCGGCGGGCGTCAGATCGACATGCGCGCCTTCGTCTCGCGCGAGGAGCTCAAGGCGCTGCTCCAGATGGAGCCCGACGAGGCGGACGTGACGACCCACGAGGCTCAGCTGATCGACAAGATCTTCGACCTCGGCGACACCACCGTGCGCGAGGTCATGGTGCCGCTGGTCGAGGTCGCCACGCTCCCCGACACAGCGACGCCCCGGGATGCCATCGCGTGCGTCCTGGAACGCGGGTTTTCACGGATCCCGATCTACCGGCGGCGCGAGACCAACATCGTGGGCGTGGTCGGCGTGAAGGATCTCCTGAGCCGCGGCGCGCTGGTGAGGATCCTGGACGAGCTGAAGCGCCCGCCGTATTATGTGCCGGAAACCAAGCGCATCGACGACCTGCTCCGCGAGATGCAGCGCAACCGCACCCACATGGCCGTGGTCGTGGACGAGTACGGCGGCTCGACCGGCGTCGTGACGCTCGAGGACATCCTCGAGGAGATCGTGGGCGACATCCACGACGAGCACGAGCGGACGCCGGCGGTGGCGGAGCGGCTGCCTGACGGGAGCTATCGGGTCGCCGCGCGCGCGAACATCGACGAGCTGAACGAGGCGTTCGACTGGACCCTTCCGAAGCGTGACTACGAGACCGTCGCGGGGCTCGTGCTCGCGACGCTGCACCGGATCCCCCGGCCGGGCGAGGTGTTCCAGGTCCCGGGCTATGCGATCACCGTGCTCGAGGCCGACGCCCGGCGCGTCGTGGCGGTGAAGATCGTGCCGGTCGCCGGCACCAACCAAGGAGGATCTTGAGCATGGCTGGAACGATGGTCGAGTTCGCGTCGAACGGCAGCAAGACGGCGGGGTATCTGGCGACGCCCGCTTCAGGCAAGGGCCCGGGCGTGCTGGTGCTCCAGGAGTGGTGGGGTCTCGTCGGACACATCAAGAACGTTTGCGACCGCTTCGCCGCCGAGGGGTTCACGGCGCTCGCCCCGGACATGTATCACGGCAAGACCGCCAGCGAGCCCGACGGCGCCGGCAAGCTCTTCATGGCGCTGAACATTTCGCAGGCGGAGCGCGATCTGAGAGGCGCCGCGACGTATCTCCTGGGCCAGTCGTCCGCGAAGAAGATCGGCGCCGTGGGCTTCTGCATGGGTGGTCAGCTCGCCCTCTATGCCGCCACGCTCAATCCCTCGGTCGGAGCCTGCGTCAACTTCTACGGGATCCATCCGAACGTGAAGCCCGACTACTCGAAGCTCTCGGGCCCCGTGCTCGGCCTCTTCGCGGAGAAGGACGGCTTCGTGACGCCTCAGGTCGCCAAGGATACGGACGCGGCCATCAAGAAGGCGGGCAAGCAGTCGGAGATCCACATTTACCCGAACGTGGATCACGGCTTCTTCAACGACGAGTCTACAACCAGGCTGGCGCGACCGACGCCTGGCGGCGCACGCTTGCCCACTTCCGCCAGGATCTGAAATAGGCGCCTGGCGCGAACACGACAACGCGGGGCGCCTTCTCCGGGGAGGCTCCCGCGTTGCCGTGTTCGGGCCGACCCCACTTGCCTTGTAAGACTTACTCGACCGTCGGTTTCCTGACGGTCCGCATTCGGCTCCGAAACGCGTAAATGCTTGCCCTCACGGACATTTTGACTCTGGCATTCCCGCTGCTCTCACACCGTGTTGCCGTAAGACATCCTACGGAGAGGAGCGTCACATAGACATGCGCGCGCTCATCGCTGGGCTCGTCGTCGCTCTCGGGATCGCCGAGATCGCAATGAGCGCAACGGCGCTCTACGCAGAGAGAACCGACATCACGCCACCGATCATGGGCCCGGATGTCCATACGGATCAGGACCCGCGTCGGGGCACCGAACTGTCCGGCGTCGCCAGCCTCGGTCTGGGCGCTCGACCGACGATCGAGAAGCGCGTCGTTCGTCGAGACCCGAATAGCAGCCGCCCTGGAGGTTCGCCTCACCATGCCGTTGGGCGTAGCCTC
>WNFD01002125.1_pt1 | contig 25956 bp, 24 predicted proteins | sample 5400491 | NCBI WGS metagenome assembly WNFD01 (sample SAMN13153343, study PRJNA577476) | soil metagenome | isolation source: 120 cm saprolite under Douglas fir tree site 2 hole 2 replicate 2 | place: USA:California | collected 2015-04-18
ACGAAGGGTATGTGAGCTGGGAGAGGTTCGAGGCAATCCGCGCCATGGTCAGCAGCAACGTTCCCACCGGTCGGCATCACGGCGCGCCCAAGCATGGTGACGCGCTGCTGGCCGGTCTGATCCGGTGCAAGCGCTGCGGTCGCAAGCTCACACTCCGGTACTCCGGCATGAAGCACCATATCCCGCGCTACAGTTGCAGCCGCGCCTGGATGGACAATGGCGGCCCTCACTGCATCGGCTTCGGCGGATTGCGCGTTGATGATGCAATCGAGGAAGCACTGCTTGGCGTCGTCGGTCCGGGCGCTATCGCCGCTGCAACCGCTGCCGCCAATGGAGCCAGAGAACGGCGTGATCAGGTGCGCGATGCTCTCAGTCGCGACCTCGAAGCGGCGCGCTATGCCGCCGACAGGGCTTTCCGGCAATACGATGCCGCTGATCCGGCAATACGATGCCGCTGATCCCGCGAACCGGCTGGTGACAAGTGAGCTGGAAGCGCGCTGGAACAGGGCGCTCGCTCACGCGGCGGAGGTCGAGGGCAGGATCGCCATGCATGATGCGGCGAAGCCCGCACCCATCGCTGATCCAGCTTCGCTCGGCGTTCTTGCCTCGAACCTCAAAACGGTCTGGGATGCACCGACGACGGATGCTCGCCTCAAGAAGCGCGTTGTGCGCACCCTCATCCATGAGGTCGTGGCCGATATCGACGACGCGGCCTCCGAGATCGTTCTCATCGTCCACTGGGTGGGTGGCGCCCACAGCGAGTTGCGCTTGCCCAAGCGCCGGCGCGGGCAGCGCAACAGCACCTCTGCCGATATCATCCAAGCCGTGCGTCAACTGGTGCTGATCGCCAGCGACGATCTGATTGCCGGCCTCCTCAACCGCAACGGCCTCAAGACGGGCAACGGCAATCGCTGGACCCGCGAGCGGGTTACATCAATGCGCTCGAACTACCACATCCCGGTGTTCAAGCCCGCCGAGGACGAGATCGAACCTTGGCTCAACCTTGGCAACGCCGCAAAGCTCCTGAAAATCGCGCCCAAGACGCTCCGGCTGGCCGCTGAAGCCGGCGAGATCGAAGCCGTCCATCCTCTGCCGGATGGTCCTTGGATCTTCGCCCGCACCTCGCTGATAACAACTTCTGCTCAATCTATCGCCGAACGAGCGCGACAGAACCCAAGATACCCCACGGGATCGCATCCCAATCAGCAAAGTCTCTTCTCTTCAACAACATAGACAGATGGGTGTTCTGATGCGCGGTTGTAGAAGTCGAGGTAGCGGCCGATCGAGTTGCGCGCTTCGCTGACGGTTTCGTAAGCCCGCAGGTACACCTCCTCGTACTTGACGCTGCGCCACAATCGCTCGATGAACACGTTATCCCGCCAAGCCCCTTTGCCGTCCATGCTGATGGCGATGGCGTTGCTGGCGAGCACGCCGGTGAATGCCGAGCCGGTGAACTGCGAGCCCTGGTCGGTGTTGAAGATTTCCGGCCTGCCGTGGCGAGCCAAAGCATCCTCCAGGGTCTCGACGCAGAAAGCTGCTTCCATCGTGATCGACAGCCGCCATGACAGAACGCGACGGGTCGCCCAGTCGAGCACGACAGCGAGATACACGAAGCCGCGGGCCATCGGGATATAGGTGATATCCATGGCCCAGACCTGGTTCGGACGCGTGATCTCCATGCCGCGCAGCAGATACGGATAGATCTTGTGGCCGGGCGCTGGCTTGGTGGTGCGCGGTCGGCGATAGAGCGCCTCTATCCCCATCCGCTGCATCAGCGTTTTCACATGCCGGCGGCCGATCTTGCACCCCTCGGCAGCCAGCAGACCTCGCAACATCCGCGAGCCCGCGAAGGGAAACTCCAGGTGCAGCCGATCGAGACGCTGCATGATCGCGAGGTCAGCGCAAGATACGGGTCGGGGCAGATAATAAACGCTGCCGCGACTGATCTTTAAAACCTCCGCCTGCTTCGTGATCGACAGATCGTGCTCACGGTCGATCATCGCTTTGCGCTCAGCAATCCCGCCTTGGTGAGCGCGCTTTCTAAAAAATCGTTCTCCAGCGTCAGTTCACCGATCTTGGCGTGGAGCGACTTCACGTCGACGGCCGGCGCTGCCGGCGCCATGCTCCCCGATCCAAAAACCTCGGAAGCGCCACCCTCGAGCTGTGCCTTCCATGCCGTAATCTGATTGGGGTGGACGTCGAAGTGCTCGGCCAGCTGAGCCACCGTTCGGTCGCCCTTGACGGCGGCAAGCGCCACCTTGGCCTTGAAAGCCGGTGTGTGGTTCCGGCGCGGTCGTCTGTTCATGGTCTCTCCTGTTCGCGGCGATTATCGCCGTGGTCAGGCAGAAATTCCACTTATCGTCCTGTGCAGATTTCCGGGACCGGCTCTCTCAACACGGCTGAGATATCCGATCGTCGCATGACGGCGGGTCGTGTTGTAGATCCCTTTCCTCGCAGCTCGACTAATGACCGTACCCGGTAGGTGCCGCACGGGCCACAAGCATTGGACCTGCGGGCCGCGGCTGGTCAGCCATTTCCCGTTCGCTACGGACAATTTTTTGTCCCGTGCTCAACGTCCAGAAAGCGGCTGGTCTGCCGTTGCGAGACCGGCAGATGGTTCCAGCAAACTCGATTCATTCGAGTGAAGCCAGTTGGTCTAGCGTGGCACCGGTGGGACGAGGTGCCGGGCTAGGCAGTGACCACCAAGCTTCGACGAGCGGATTTGGCGACGAGGGCTCAACGTCAATGTGAACGGATTCGGAAAACGGGCATCACATGTTCAAAACCGAAACTCTGCTGGTAACATCTTTACTCTGGGGTCCGCCGTAGCAGCAAAGGCGGCGTTTTTTACAGCTTCGGTGCCTGGCACAGACTATATGTTGGAGCTGACCGATCCGATAGTGTTTCCGTAATAAAAAACTCCGCGCTAGGCGGGGTGTCCGGTAAATTCTCCAGCCTGTTTACATTTGCCTCAAGTCCCACCAGTACGTCGAGTGCCCCCGGTACCACCACCAAAGAAAGGCGAATTGAATTTAGTTGTGAATTGCGATCACTTAGCCTGAGGAATTTGAAGTGTGATGGCTAATGGCTGGGCTATTGATCGACTCGCGATTAGCGCAGGTCTGCCGAACCGGCAGATGGTTTCCGGCAAACCCAATTCACTATCATTCGAGTGAGATCAGTTGGTCTAGGGTGGTACCGGTGGGACGGGGTACCGGGCTCGGTACCATCAAGATTTGGCAGGCGGATTTGGCTACGAGGATGAATGGTGTCCATTTGAACGAATTGAGACTTGCCCCGATATGCGACTCGCATAATACGATGCTGCCTGCGCACCTATCCGCGATCTGACCCCAGCGCGGTGTAAGCTAGATGACGTTAGAGGCCGCAACCACATTCTGACACCGGTTAGAAGCCGGGTACATCGTCGTAGCCCTTGCCTTCGCGCCATGCATGATAGATTCTCGCTATCCTCGCGACGTCATCCTCGGCAAACTCTTTTCGCGTGCGGTCAACCAGTGCGCCGAGCTTTTGGCACGACTGACCGATTTTCACTCGACAAAGCGCTAAGTGCTGTCGCGAAATAATTGAAACGGTTTGAAGTGGGGTCGAGGCCGGTGCTAGGTTCAAATTAACCGAGTGCAAATCTCACTCGGCGTGGTTGACCTTGCCGATCGCCGGGCCCGAAGATCGGAAGCGCGCTCAGGGGTGCGCTACAAGCTGGGGCTCATACGAGTAGGCCACGCGGCCGGTCGCATTTTGAGAGCCAATACTGATGGCTGAGCCAGACTCGAAGAAGGAAAAGTTGAAGCCGCTCATCATGGCCAACTCCCCGACGACTCCCACGACGACCGCTACTCCCGGGACGTGGCCCGCCGGTACTATGAACGACCGCTGCACCGTCACCACCTGACCGTCGATGTGGCCGTAGTGGCCATTGTAGAGGGGCGCAGGTTGCGTTAAGTCGGCCACCAGCGGCCATCCCCCGTCGATGTTGACCACGACATCGTTGCCCGTCGTGAGGTTGGCCGTTTCGCCGACCGATACGAACGACATGAGCATCGCTGGACCCCCGAGGAAAAATATGTCGACCCCCACGTATGTGTCGAAGCGATACGTGAAACGCGAGGTAACGGTGGGCGGTGGGAACGGAATGAGATACTTCCAGTTGTGCAGCCAGAAGTAATTGATGGTCGGATCGTATTGATCCGGGGAGATCTCTTCCGGCCCAACGCTAAGACCGCCGCCAAAGGTGACTTCGCCCGGGTAGCTGCCAGCAATCGTTTGGATCTCGCCTGAAGTGGGATACTTGCCCTGTGCCACGACGTTGACGCCCTCGCTGGCGGCCGCTGTCTGCACATAGCCAGACGTTCCGAAGCCGAAGACACCAAGCCCGGAAACAAAGCTCGCCGGCACGATCGGACGAGCTAGCAACGACTCGTCGCGCCGATGAAACGGTAACCGTGGGTCGTTGACGTTCGGCCGGACAGCCTCTGTGCTAACTCGTTTCAACGCCGCTAGAATTTGATCGCGCCGCGCCTGAATATTGCGATAGTAGGCGTCTCCGTCCTTGCCTGCGGCCGACAGTCGATCGCGGATCCGCCCGAAATTGCGAACCTGCATGTTCAGGCTAAACAACTCCGCCTCAAGAAGTTTTCTCTCTTGGAGATTCCTGATGTCTACGTCGGGCGGGCGCGATAGTTTCGGTTCCTTACTCATGACTGCGCCTCCTCAAAACTGGGGCTACGTGATCCCCTTCCCGGCACCGCCTAACCCAACTGGACGTGCCCAACCCAACAATCATATTGGAGGAAAGGGCCGCCAAGTGTGAGGTGGATCACACCTCATTGCTGCTGCAGACGCAGCGAGGAAATGATCCAGCGAAAAACTCGATAGCATTTGATTGAGCGTCCCCGCTTTGGTCAGTCGCATTGACGCACGCATGGACCGCGACATTATTAACGCGAGCCACGCGCAATTCTGCTCAGCGGCGACAGCGCAACTCGAGAAATGCACCGATTTCAATTCAAAGCGAGGCTTCCTCCTAGATCACATAGAGAAGATCACCTACCACCGTTACCAAGTGACTATTCACGGCTCCGTCCCTATCACGCTTCACTCGCACTCGAATTTAGATCATCAGGACCGCGCACTAGAGATCCCCTTCCGCATCGAGGGAGCGATTGAAAAGATCATGCTGCACCGAGGGCCCCGACGAAAATTTACCGAAGACGGCCACCTAAAGCATGGGGCGCTGGTGGCCGGGTGAAGTTGCCGGTCGCACAGCCTAGCCAGTCTTCAACTTCGGCTCGTCCCACTCCGGCACGTCATCTCGTAGCTTGAGGCCATCGATTATCCCTACACCATGTGGGCTGCAGGCCACCCCCGGACCTACGCCGATTGCCAGCGAAGCCATCCCCGAGGTCGGCCAATGCCTGAATGGCGATTACGGCTGGCTTGAGGTCATGTGCCATCGCTGCGAGACGCGCGCCAGCCTGCCTCTCGATGCCATACGGCGTCCGCGAACCACGCCGATCTGGAAGCTCAAGGCGGCGCTAAAATGCCGATCTTGTCGGACACCGCGTTATTCGCCGCCAGTCCATACGGTTCGGCTGACCGAGACGCGGGAAATAGTGCCACCTTGGGTGCATCCAGACGATTAATTCCTGCATCGCCCGCGCCGTCGCGGCAAAAGCCGCAGCCGACGAACGCCAGCGCCGCATCGACTGGAAACGCATCGAGCAATCCCCCGTGTTTTTCGAACAGGAGCGCTAAATGTCGCAAGCGGGCACGATGCGCCATGTCGCCGAGTTGGTCGATTCCGAACAGAAAGCCCGGTGGCCGGTATGCGCCATCGCTTCCGGTATCGGGGTAGACCGGAAGTGATCGATGCACGGTCAAAATGACGCGAATGACTCCAGCGGAAGTCTACACACTCACTTACGAGGCAAGTCTTCCATTCGACGCCATGGATGCAGCACGCGACGCCCGTCTTTGACGAACGCGAAGCAGTGACCGCCACCAGCGGGCTGATCATGGGCTCGATCAATCGCAAAGCCAGAATAGTGGCAGAACAGCAAGGTTCCGACGGCGCCGTGGCCGACGAAGAGCACGTCGCCCGCTCGATTTCGAGCTAGGACGTGTTCGACCTCACGGACGATGCGTAATTGAGCATCGATTGCTCGTTCCCATCCCTGGATGCTTACAAGGGGATGTGCGAAAAACTGATTGGCCACCGTCTCAAACTCGTTAGGTGGTAAGAAACCCGTCGCTGATCGATCATTCTCGTGCATCGCCTCCCGCACTTCGACGGTGACGTTCAATTCTCCTCCAATGATCTCGGCTGTCTCAATTGCCTTTCGCTCGCCGCTGGAGATGATCTGCGTTGTACCCGAGGGCCATCCGGTGTTCGCCAAGGTTTGCGTGCGTGTTCTTCCGACATCACTTAAGCCCCATGACGGCACAGGGACAGCTGGATCTATTTTCACTTGCGGGTGTGTAAGATAGCGTATGTGAGTGGTCATAATTTGGATGATGAGGCAATCAAGGCTTGTCGGCAATTGGCACTATCGGACTTGGCGTTCGTGCCGCGCGATGTCCGCTCATCGGGGTGGAGCGGAAGTGAGCGGCGCGCGGTCAAAGTGACGCGATTGACCCAACTCAGACATCGACGCTGTTTGGCACGTTCCAGACATGCCGAGCTCGATAGTCCGGATATCGGTCTAGACCGGAAATGGCTGACCATCGATCGGAACGATATTGACCAAAGCTGGATTCTCCACCGAGGCGCCTGTGGATGGCTTGCGGGGAAAATCTCACGACGCAGTATCTGCGTTCACCGGCAGGGTGAACTGAAACGTAGCACCGTGGGGTAAGTTGTTCGTGGCCGACATTCGGCCTCCGTGAGCTTCGATGATCGAACGGCAGATCGAGAGTCCCATACCCATGCCGCTGGATTTGGTGGTGAAGAAGGCGTTGAACAGCCGGTCCGCATTCTCGGCGGAGATCCCAACGCCGCAATCCGTCACACTTGCGAGCACTAGCTGCTTCTCCTCCTGGCGGGATCGGATCACGAGCTCATGTGGCCGATCCGTGACGGATTGCATTGCTTCAATGCCATTCATCACCAAGTTGATGATGACCTGTTGCAGTTGGACCCGATCTCCCAGGATCGTGGGGAGAGCCGGTGCCAACTCCATTCGCAACGACACAAGGTTGCTGTTCAGCTCACGCCGCACCAGCGCGACGGCCTCCCTAACGACGTCATTGACGTCGAGCGGTACCTTCTCAATGTCGGTCTTGTTCGCGAGCGCCCGGACGCGCCGGATCACCTCACTCGCCCGATTGCCTTCCTTGACGATCCAGTCCACCGCGCTGCGCGCTTCGTCCAGGTTGGGGCTACCGCGGTCGAGCCAACGCCGGCAGGCCGCCGCGGCATTGACGACGGCGGCGAGCGGCTGGTTCACTTCATGGGCAATGGAGGCTGTCAGTTCGCCCAGCGTCGTCACGCGCGTTACGCGTGCGAGCTCCATTTGGGCTTCCAGGAGGCGCTGCTCGCTGGCGCGCAGCTTCTCTTCTGACCGCTTGCGGTCGGTCATGTCGATGACAAAGGAAACCCCTTCGTCTGGCTTCCACTCGAAAAGAGCGCGGGCGACCAAGACTGGCACGCGGCTGCCATCTTTGCGAAAGTACTCTTTTTCACGCGGTTGGAGGGTTCCAACCGCCTTTAGCTCAGCGATGATCTGTTCGTCGGTGTCGTGCCATTCGGCCGGCGTCAGCTCCGTCCATCGCAGCCGACCCGAGACGAGATCTTCCCGGGCATATCCGACCATGTCGAGAAAGGCCTGGTTGGCATCGATGATCCGACCCTCAATATCCCAGATTACGATCCCGACAATGTTCGAATCGACCAGGCGCCGGATCCTGGCCTCACGCTCCTGGAGATCGTTATACAGACGGGCGTTCTCCAGCGAGATCGCCGCTTGCGACGCCAGCAGTTCTAGCACCGAGATCCGGGCGGGCGTGAACACATGCGATGCCAAGTTGTTCTCGAGATAGAGCACCCCGATCAGCTTGGACTGCTTCATCAGGGGCAGACAGAGGATCGACCGGGCGTGCTTCCGGCAGATGTACTCATCTGCCGAGAACGGATTCTGCGCCGAGGCGTCATCAAGGATCACACTTTCCCGCGTCCGGATCACATAATGCAGCACGGATTCGGGAAGCTCGGTCGGCGACGGGGCCGCGTCGCGCAGCGTGACCTCAACCTGGCCGCGGCCGGTCGTCGCTTCGGCCGCGATCCGCGGCTCGTCGCCCGGGAACAGAATGAGCAGGCCACGCTCGGCACCGGCATGTTCGATCGCGATTCGCAGCAGCGTCTTGATGAGCTCACCGAGGACGATCTCGCCCGAAACGGCTTGCGAGACCTTGAGCACGGTCGCGAGGTCTAGGTGCTCGACCTGCGCGCCGACTGTGCTCGTCGGACCGAGCACAGGTTCTTCCTCCCGGAGATGAGGATACATCCCGTCGAGTTGCCGCACCTTTCCATCAGCGCCCCAACTCAGGTAGCAGTGCCGCGCGTTTCGCAGATAAGCGTCAGCAATCGTCTGAAAGCCGCGCGCCGAATAGAACCGCGCGGCCAGCTCATTGGCGAGTCCCGCGTTCTGGATAAAGCCGCGCTCGCGCGCCAGCCGAATGGCCTCTTCATAGAGGCGCTCGGCGTCGAGATCCCGCTTTTCGATGCGGGCTATCTCCGCCGAGACCAAGGCATAGCGATTTTGGAAGTTCTCAGGGCAGGTCCCCGCCCAGATTTCAAGCTGCTTGTGGTGAGCTTCCAATTTCGTCCGGAGTCGGAGTTGCTCGTCAACCAAGGCCTCATCATGCGCGGACAAGGCCAGCGCGCCATAGAAGTGGTATTCGGCTTCGTGGATCAGGCCGACCATCGACCAGAGAATTGGCTCTGCCTTAGCTCGCGCGGCGATAGCCGCGGGGTAATCGCCAGACATAACATAAGCCTGGAGCCTCATAATGTAATAACCACAGCTGACACCTACCCATCCATAGCGCTCCATGACCCGGTCATATTCAACCTCGTCGAACTCGGATCCGGTAAAGGACGAGAGACTTACCGTGAGCCCTTGCATGGCCTGAATGAAACGCCGTGTTCTGATGATGATCTGACTGGCTGGATCAAATTTAGTCTCGCGAGTGAAATTCAGACGCTTTTCCGATTCGAGATAGACCTTGTCTAATGGTTCTCCGGTCACGAGCTTGTGTGACACCATAACATCGCAGCAATAGCTGGCAACATTCAGATCTCCTGCATCGGTAGCTGATTTGAAGGCGGAAACGAGATGCTCGATGCCTCTATTGAAAGGCTGGACCCAAAAGCTGATGTATGTCCCGATGATAAACTCGATCTTAGCCTTGTAGGCCGCAAGCCCGCGTTTTTCCATCAGGTCATAGCCCACCTTTCCGAACTGAAAGCCCTGCCTGTAGTCACCGAAAAACGCGCCTAAGTTCATGCCAAGATAGCCATAGGCCATCGCGGAGGCGTCGCAATTTCCGTAGCGAATGGATAGGTTGACCATGCGACAGCCGCATAAAAGCAACAGGTTGCGATCTGTTGCTATGCTGGGAGCAAAGAGGACCGCCAAGACGCTCATGGCCGCTTTTATCTCTGGGTCGCTCATCAGCGGCAAATCGATCAATTCGTCTATCGACCGATGACCGAGGCTTTGCCAAATCGCCTCGTACTCGGCAGCCACCTCCTCGTGGTTCGGATGAGAAGGGATGTCGATCCCAAACAAGCGAAGAGCTTCCTGTCCACGGGCAATGGCCTTGTCCAGCGCGACGGTGTTCGTATGCAGATCGACCACCACTCGATGGATGTCGGCTTTTTCAATGGTCGTTCTCGCCTGCGCCAGCAGCGCATTAAACCGGCGCAGCGCTTCATCGAAGTTGCGGCTTAGATATTCGCACTCCGCCCGCTCGAATCCGATCTGATAGGCCAAGTCATGTTGGTTCTTCCAAATGTCATCACCAAGAAGCTCTATCCCGGCGGAGAAATAGTTCAGCGCAGACTTGTAGGCTGTCGAGGCTTTAGCCTTCCGACCTGCAATCATATTGAGTTTGGCAACCTGGATCTTTTCACTTTGAGACTCAATCAAAATCGCTCCTCGATTCAGCTGATTTACGATCTCGAATATCTTCTCTTCGAGTTCGCTCGAGGGCGTTTGGGAGAGGAGTATCCGGCCAATTCGGAGGTGCACCGCTGCGCGCTTGCCTTGGGGAATGAGCGCATAGGCCGCCTCTTGGACTCGGTCGTGGGGAAATGCGTATGCGTCCTCGGATCGCAGAATCAGCCTCGCGTGCACCGCTTCCCACAGAGAAGTATGGATGGCCTTCGCAGATTTGTCTTCGACTAGGCTGAGCGTCGCGGTCTTGGCGACGTTTCCTAGACAGGCGAGGTGTCTTAGCACTTGGCGCGTCGGATAACGCAGGCGCGAGAGTTTTTGGACCACTAGATCAACGACGTTATCGGTGTAACCCTTGGCGCGGATGCGCTCGATCTCCGCGATCCAGATTCCTGCGCTCGAATCGAAGTGGAGAAGCCTCTCGTCATCGAGGGCAGCGAGAAATTGAATTACGAAAAACGGGTTGCCACCGGTTTTCTCATAGACCAGTTGCGCCAATGGCCGGGCACGCTCTTGCCCGCAGTACAGCGCATCCGCGATAAAGCGGTCGACATCACCAAGAGTCAGCGGCGCAAGCACGATGTCGTGCACCGATACGCCGGTATTGCGGATTTCATCGAGTTTACGCGCCAGCGGATGAGCGGGATCGACTTCGTTATCCCGATAGGCGCCGATTAGCATCAGGTGCCGCAGATCCGACCGAGTCAACAAATCCTGTACCAAGTCTAGCGTTGCAGCATCGAGCCATTGAAGATCGTCGAGAAAGACCACCAGCGGATGTTCGGGGCGTGCGAATACACCGATGAAGCGTCGGAACACCAGCTGGAAACGGCGTTGTGCCTGCTGTGGCTCAAGCTCCGGGACTGGTGGCTGTTCTCCAATGATGAGCTTCAATTCGGGGACGAGGTCGACAATAAGCCGTCCGTTTGGACCCAGTGCCTCCAGCAGGGACCGGCGCCAGCTCGCCAACTCGAGGTCGCTCTTGCCTAGAAGAGATCGCATTAGGCTGCGAAAGGCCTGCACCAACGTGGAATAGGGGATGTCGCGTTTGTACTGGTCGAACTTGCCTGATACGAACAGCCCGCGCCTTGGAACAAGCACCTTGTGCAGTTCATTCACGATCGAGGATTTGCCGATGCCGGAATATCCCGAAACCAGCACCAACTCCGGCGCGCCGCCCTTGACAACGCGATCGAAGGCCGTAAGCAAGGTTTCGACCTCGCGCGCTCTTCCATACAGCTTCTCTGGGATCAGTAACCTATCGGGCGTGTCGTGTTCGCCCAGCGTGTACTCCTCAATGTGCCGCTGTCGCTCCCATTCGGCAAGACAGCGCCGAAGATCACTCTCAACCCCGGCGGCGGTTTGGTAGCGCTCCTCTGGGGTCTTCGCGAGCAGCTTCATGATGATCTGGGAAACCGGGGGCGGGACATTCTTCGCCCACTTGCCGGGCGCCACAGGTTGCCGTGCAATATGGCAGTGGACCCATTCCATGGGATCGGACGCGGTGAACGGGAGGCGGCCGGTCACCATCTGATAAAGCGTTATGCCAAGTGAGTAGAGGTCGCTGCGCGAGTCGATCGAACGGTTCATTCGTCCGGTCTGTTCGGGCGCCATATATGCGAGGGTGCCGGCGATCGATCCGGCAGGCTCGAGCGGCTGCCGCTCCCGCGGCAGGCGCGAGGTTATGCCGAACCCGGTGAGCCGCACTCGTCCGTCCGCACAGTTGACCAGGATATTGGCCGGCTTCAGGTCCTTGTGGACCAGACCACGCTGGTGGAGTTTGTCCAGAGCAACGGCGACGCCGATGGCAATGCGCAAGAAGCTGCTGACCTCCATCGGCGCGCTGAGCAGCCGCTCGAGCGGCTCGCCGCCCGGATCCTCGAGCACGAGTATGGTCCGACCGCCTTCGCGCGCAAGCTCCAGCGGCCGCACAGCCCACGCACGGTCAAGCTGGTCCCTCAATCCGTATTCCTGATAAAGGCGATCGACGGTGGCGGGGAGTGGGTGCGGGGCGGCGGGCAGCACAGCCAGCACGGAGCTGCGATTGCCGTCAGCGTCTAGGCGCCGCGCTCGACAGAAAATGCGTTCCCCGTCCTCCCGCAGGACCTCGGGACTGTGATCTCCCTGGAGGGGTAACTCCAAATTGCTGCCCTCGCGCGACAATCTGGTTGCCGCCATGGGGGTCTAGGCCATGGCTGCTACCAAGCTAGCACATCTCCACGGACTGGGCCATCCCTGGGCATCAGATGGGTCGTGGTCGAGTAGCTTAGCCATTCGGCTTGCGCCCTCACAGATCCGGGCGGGCGCTTTTCCCGCACCCGGCTCTTCCCGAGGGTGACCCGCGTCACGCCGTTCGCGCCGACCAGGGATGGGTGATGCGAGGCGTGGGCAGAGGGAAGCATTCCGTCAGAGCCTGGAACATGTCCCAGCCCATCGAGCGGCTCTTCTGGCTGCGCCGCCGGAGGCAGGTGAGCCAGATGTTCCGCGCCGCTTGGCGGAACCCGCTGAGCGCCCGGTAGTTGTCGGGCATGCCGTATTCGCCGTAATGGCCGCGCAGCACGCTGGCCTACCCGCGATGCTGTTCGGCCGGCGGCAGGTGCATGAGCCGCGACGCCTCCTGGCGCAGCGCCGTCAGCTTGCCGTCAGGCGCTGGGTTTTTCAACAGGCCCCGCCTTCACTTCACGCGCAACGTCCTGGCGCATGCCGGCAAGCGGGGCGGCGCCTCGTCTCGGCCCTCATCGGCCACCGCCTTCGCCCAGGAGGACGCGGCCGCGGCGACGGCGCAGTGGCGCCAGATCGCCGACCAGCTCCGCCCCAAGGTGCAGAAGCTCGCCGCGCTGAATGGACGGGGCCGAGCCGGACGTCCTCGCCTCCATGAGCTTCCCCAAGTATCACCGGGTGAAGATCCACAGCACCAACCCGATCGAGCGCGTCAACGGCGAGATCAAGCGGCGCACCGAGGTCGTCGGCATCTTCCCCAACGAGGCGGCGATCGTCCGGCTCGCCGACGCGAGCCCCCTCGAGCAGAACGACGAGTGGGCGGTCCAGCGCGCCCACTACATGACCCTGTACACCATCGCGCCGTTGCGCGACGATCCCCTCGTCAGTCTGCCTGCCGTGGCGCCTGACCAACGGCGCACGTTGCTGGAGAACGCGACGACCGGGACACGACCATCAGATGTGTCTTTGGTCGCGCTCTGAACGCAAATTCGCCGATGAGGTGAAGGGTCATGGTATGCGGGTGGATGCGGCGCTTCAGGCCGCGCTCGAGGCCAAGATGACGGAGGCGATCGGCGCTGCGAAGGGGCAGCGGACGGCGGCGCGGCGAACCGATCAGGGAGGACATCATTCGCATGGATACCGAGACCCATAAGAAGGTGCGGTTGCATCAGTTCCTCGTGAATCGTCGGGCTATACTCATGGGGGGAGCGGCAGCTGCCGCGCTACCGAGTTTCTCTCGTACTGCCCGCGCTGGTCCCAGCACACCGATGCACTTCATCGGCTGGCAGTACAACCCCCAGATCGTCTCCGAGAATGTGGATACTTTCAAAAAACTTTATGACGAGAATGTCGAATATGAGCTAGTACCGGGCGAGTACCACGCTATTGCCGAAACAAAGCTGATGGCCGGCCAGCATATCGATATGATGTACTCGGAGGAGGATCGTATCGTTCGCTGGAAGAAAGCCGGATGGACACGTACTCTCGACGGTCTGCCCGGGCTCGATGCGATCAAGGCATCCATGTATCCAGTCAACGTTAAGGATATGTCATTACCGACTGGCGGGCTCGGCGGATTGCCATACTACACGGGCTTCAATTCGTTCGTCGCCAACGAGAAACACCTTGATGCTGCAAAGTTGCAGCCGCCCTCAACCTGGGAAGAATTCCTCGATCAGTGCCGAAAACTGAAGAGGGACAAAGTCGCGGAGTTCCCCTACATCAGCGCCTGGGGCCGGCAGTGGGCGAGCCTCAGCTGGAGCCTTTTCGCCATCTGGTATTCCGAAGGCGCCAAAGTGTTCGGCGCGAACTTCGATCCTGTATTTGATGAACCCTTCAAGAAGGTCCTCGAAATGCATCGGACGATTTACAGAGAAAGGATAATTCCACCAGACGTATTTACTCAACAAGGCGAGTCGGTGCCCAATTTCGCCACCGGTCAGCACACCTACATGGTTGTGCATGACTACGACCAAAAGGTGTTCAACACGCCTGCTACGTCACACATCGCCGGCGCAGCACGAAACTTCATCATGCCTGGGAAAACACGATCCACATTCGTCTGGACGGCCGTCTACCAAATGGGTGCCAAGCCGGTCGATGAAATGCGCGTATGGAATCTCATGCAATTTTTCGGCGGCAAGGCGAAAGACGGCCAGTACCATGTCGCAAGGCGCTGGGCCCTCGAGTTCGGCCTAGGAACGCCGTACAAGGAGGTTATTGAGGATCCGGATGTGCAAAAATCCTTCAGCGTCTGGAAGGACATGAAGATCGCTACCCAGCAGCTCGAAACTGCCACTACCCGCGACGTGGCGAAGGCCATGTGGTTCCCAGAATGGGACTGGTTCATGATGGGCGAAGTCCAGGACTACATCCGCGGCCAAGGTTCAACAGATGAGCTCGTCGACAAGCTGCAGAAGAAAGCGGCCGAGGTGAAGGCGCTCTATCCGGAGTGATTGGCATGGCCAACACATTGCTCGACAAGGTATCTACTGACGCGGCTCTCGAGATGGCCGTGCTCCAGCGACACGAGCGTCGCGATTGGTTCCCTTTCTTCTTAAGCTTACCGGCACTTCTTGTTGTCTTTTTGATCATAGGCGTGCCGCTTGTTTATTCCGTGGTGCTGAGCCTGCATCGCATCAACATTCTGACCAATCGGTGGATTTTCGTCGGCCTAGACAATTACTTGCAAATCCTGCCGCAGGCGGAATTCATATCTGCGCTGGAGCGAACGGCCTATTTTGCGGCCATCACGGTAGCGGTGGGCCTGGTGCTCGGCGTCGCCATGGCACTCGTCCTCAACATGAACTTCCCCGGACGAGGGCTCTTGCGCGGCGTCGTACTGATTCCTTGGGCCATGGCGCCGGTCACTGTTGGCGTGCTGTGGGGCTGGATTTTCGACGGCAGCTACGGCGCCTTGAACGGCCTGCTCCTCGACCTTGGCCTGATCGATAGGCCGATCCACTGGCTCGGAGACGGTACGGCGGCGTTCAATCTGGTGGCACTCGTCTATGTCTGGAACCAGGCACCACTGACCGCACTCCTCGTTCTCGCCAACCTGCAGTCGATGCCCGAGAACCTGCACAAAGCCGCCCGCATCGATGGCGCCGGGGGTTTGCGTCGCTTCTTCAGCATCACTTTGCCTTGGCTGCGGCCGGTGTTGCTGTTGATCCTGATCTTGACCACGATCAACTCGATTATGGCCTTTGATCTGTTCTGGACAATGACCAGGGGCGGTCCAGGCAGCGCGACTACCGTCTTTTCGTGGCTGGGCTATTCTTATGCATTTCAGTTCCTGCGCTTCGCGGAAGGCGCGGCGATTCTTTACGTGCTAACTGTCCCGTGTCTACTCTTGGCGTGGGCCTACTCAAGATGGTTTTTTCCGAGCGTCGAAAGCCAGCGTGCGGCTGCGGTCTCACCCGATTTCACTCGGACTGGCCGCCGCGACGTCGAGAGCTTAGTCGACGAGCTCGGTGCAAAAATCGGCACCTCGCGTGAAAGCCTCGCGCGCCTGCCGTTATCGGATCGAAGTCCCATGCTGCCGCCAAGACTACGCAGGACGCTCGGGCGCATTGCGCTCGCATTCGCCGTCGTCGCCATTTTCATCTGGTCGGTTGGGCCATTCTTGTGGCTCGTCGTGATGAGCCTGCAAAAATCAGCGGACCTTGTGCGGACCCCGCCCACTGTGATCCCAGGCCCTTTGACGCTCGTCAACTACCGGTTCGTGTTGTTCCCACAAGGCGTTGCCGATGGCCAGTCGAGCGTACAGGCGACGCGCGTGCCCCTTGGGATCGTAAACAGCTTGATCGTGGGAGTTTGCGTCACGGTAGTCAATCTCGTGCTGGGATCCATTGCCGGATACGCCTACTCGCGCGCTGCACGCAGTCGGCTCATGCGCGGCACGCTCTGGGCGCTGATGCTCACCCGCATGACGCCGTCGCTTGCCCTGATCCTGCCCTTCTTTCTGGTCTTCAAGACCCTGAATCTCATCGACACTCGGACCGGCCTCGTAATTGCGTACTGTTCGCTTATCCTGCCCCTCGCAATCTGGATGATGAAGGGTTATTTAGACGGATTACCGCCGAACCTCGAAAAGGCCGCACTGGTGGACGGCTGCACTCGTCTTCAGGCAATCCGGAAAATCGTTCTTCCGGTTGCTCGACCCGGCTTGGTCGCGACGGGAATCTTCTGTTTTCTCGTCAGCTGGAACGAATTCATCTTTGCACTGATTCTGACAGGCACGCCGGCCTCGCAAACCATTCCGGTGACGATCGCTGGATTCCTGGTCCAACTACGCTTCTATGACTACGGACCGATGTTCGCGGCGAGCGTGCTGGCGGTGATCCCGCCGGTCATCATCGCCTTAGCCTTCCAACGATATCTGGTGCGCGGCATGCTGTCCGGTTCCCTCAAAGGCTGAGCTTCACGCGGATGGCCAGTGTCACCCTGCAGCATCTCGTGAAACAATTCCGTGGCGTGTGCGCCGTCAACGGTCTCGACATTGCCATTGCACAGGGCGAGTTCTTGACCCTCCTGGGGCCGTCCGGCTGCGGCAAGAGCACTGCTCTTGCCTGCGTGGCAGGGCTCGAGAAGCCGAGCGCGGGCGCTGTCTTATTCGACCAAAGAGACGTTACGGAGCTTGAACCGCATCAACGCAACATCGCGCTGGTCTTTCAAGATTTCGCGCTCTATCCGCACATGAGCGTGCGGGAAAATATCAGTTTCGGTCTGCGCCAGAAGAAGCTTGATGCCAAAATTATCACGACGCAGGTCACGGCAGCAGCCGAGATGTTGGATTTGGGCACACTGCTCGACCGCCGTCCCTCTGAACTCTCGGGCGGTCAGCGCCAGCGCGTGGCCGTTGGCCGCGCCATCGTCCGCAATCCCGCCGTTCTGCTCATGGACGAGCCGCTCTCCAATCTCGATGCGGGGCTGCGCGTCAAGACGAGAACGGAAATTAAACGCCTCCAACGAGAGCTTGGCACGACCACTGTTTTCGTCACGCACGACCAGGAAGAGGCGATGGTCCTTTCCGATCGCGTAGCTGTCATGCGGGCTGGCGAGTTGCAGCAGATCGGCCCGCCTATGGAGGTCTACCGCCGGCCTGCGAACCTGTTTGTCGCAGGCTTTATCGGCAGCCCGACAATGAATTTCTTCAACGTCGATGTGGCGCGCCAGGACGGCAAACTTCTGTGCGCGCTTGGTGCGCACCGAATCGAACTCCCGATTGACACCGTCTCTGCTGGTTCCATGCAATGGTTTGCCCAAGCACGACATGCGATCCTCGGGGTGCGGCCGACGGATCTTGTCGCTGGTTCTGGCTCCAAACTGCGGCTCGACGGTGAGGTGTTTTTAGTCGAGCCGATCGGCCCGATTTGCTACCTCAACGTCGATGTGGGCGGTCAAGCAGTGAAGGGAGTTTGTGAGCCGGATAGGGCGCCCGCCCCCGGCGAGCGCATCACACTCAGCTTTCCGGCCAGTCGCGTCCATGTATTCGATCCGAATGGCGGCAGACGCCTCTGATTGGAAAAACAAAATCAATGGAGGACAGCCTATTGACTAATGCCGAACCTCTGTCCGTCGCCGATCTTGCGAAGGACCGGTTCTTCCTTGCGGCATCGATGTTGGCGCCGACCCGGCCCCCAAAACGACGATGCTCAGGATGATCGCCGGGCTTGAGGCGATCAGCTCCGGCGATATCTCAATCGACGGCAACGTGGTCAATCAACTGGCGCCCATGGATCGCAACATGCTTGAACCAGGTCGCGTTGGCTAATTATTTCTGCCGCGACTACGATGCCGCCGTCGAAGCAGCGGAACGGGCGATCCGATCATTTCCCGATTTTCCGTCACCTTATGCGCTGGCTCGCCGCTGCCCTGGGCGAACTTGGTCGAACTGCCGAGGCGAAGGCGGCCTTAGAAAAGGCCATCACGGTTCGCCTGACTCGTTCGACTTTCAGGTACGCGAACGCCCGCCGGTACGGGCATCATCGTCGCTCTCGCTTCAAACCTAATGAACAACCTTCCGACTGGTTTGGTCGCTGCCACTGTCAGCCAAAGTGCCGATGTCCCCCTGCAGGTGACAAGCGGGATATTGATAGGCGTCGATCTTGGCCCCAATCTCTCTGTGACGGGTTCGCTCGCGACAATCCTGTGGCTAATCGCCTTGAGGCGAGAAGGGGAAGCTGTGACAGCGTGGCAGTTCCTGAAACTTGGAATTGTTGTCATGCCTCCAGCATTGGTGGTCGCACTATTGGCAATCACGGCGGTGTCATAGTCAACGAATGTCGGCCTTTGGCACTTTTCGGACGTAGGCGATCAAGCTGACGGTGTCGGCTCATCGGGGTAGAGCGGACATCCCATATGCTTGAGTGGGGCGACGGCTTCGCGGTCAATCGAGCCCGGAGGGCGGTTGAGAGGCATTTATCGCCCGCCAAATCCCTCACTTCGTTCGGGTGAGTCTCCTTCGGGGATGTCAGGAATTTTCAAACCGGATCGACTTTCGTTCGAAAACAACCAAAGCCGATTCGATTCTCGATGTGTGCGGCAATGGTGGAGGATAGCCTTCAATAATGTAGACAATCTCATGAGTTCGCAGACGAAGGATGACGTATCTTCCGCGTACCAGAATGAAGTCGTAACCGCGCCAGATATGCTCGATCTAGCAAAGCACATCGTCAACCAAAAACCAGCGACGTTTGATCCCGCCAAGTTCGAAGACCACTACGAGTCTGCGCTGACCGAATTGATAAATCAAAAGCGAAGCGGCAAGCCGATCACCGCGAAGGCGCGACCGAAGGGCGAGAACGTTGTTGATCTAATGGAAGCGTTGAAACGTAGCATCGGCAACGAAGCGCAAGCGACGAAAGGCAAGAAGCCACGCAAGGCCGCAGCAGGTCAGAAAGAAATGCTATTGCCGATCAGCGGTAAGCGAGCCGCCAAACAAGACGCTAAAAAAGCCGACAAGCCCGCAGCGGCACGTACTCGGAAGCGAGCATGATCAATCAGAAATTAATTGACTACGCGCTGCGTCAAGCTGGCTTGATTATCGCCGAACACCTTGAGCCGGGACACTTGCGATGCCGAAGAAACGATTAGCAAATTGATTGCGGTGTTGGACACTCAGGAATTGGCCGACGCTAGACTAGCGAGAGGCTAGAGGTGGCTACGGGCTGAGGTGGTGAAGTGACGCCATTTCGTGCCGCAATGAAAGAGGCCGCCAACTGAGGCGGCCTTACTTCGCTTCCGGGGAGAACCGACCCACGAATCTGTCACGGTCCCAAAGCTCAATGTCGCGGCCGTCAACGAGTTGTTTGGCCGCTTCAATGGCGGTGGCATCGTCAGGGTGATTGTGCAGGAATTCGGTTCTAATGGAATTGAAGGGCCCGTCGACGATGTAGGCGCGATAATCTGGCATGGGGCCGCTCCCTTGGATCAGACGGGAGCGCAATACTCTCAGTCACCGATAAAAGCCGGGGATGGGGCGGTGATGGGGGCAGTGGATCCCCTTTATGTTCGGTAGTCGATTAAATTCAAAAGGGGCCACTTCACTTTTTCAAAAGGGACCAATCCCTTATCCGAATGATGGAAAGGGGCCAGTACCGAAATTTTCTCGAGGACAGACGGCGAATGTGAGAACAAATCCAAAACCTGCGCTGCATTTTTATTGCACCGCCATTGGGTACTGGCCTGTTTTAACCCCCAGTGGCCTAGATTGAATTGGCTAGGAGCCTGTCCGAATAGTCGCTGTTCAATTCTGAACGAGTCTGATTCAAGCTTGGGCGATGAGCAAGTATTTTCGCCCCTGGAATATCGATCAGACGCTGCTTCTGCCGCCGAATGTGCAGGACTTCGTGCCGAAAGGCCATGTCTCGCGGTTTATCGTTGAGCTGGTGCGGGACGGCGGATTGCCTGAGCCTGCCGGGAGCGGAACGATTTTGTGATGATTGTGGCGCTCGATCCACCGGACTTCCGGACGATCAGCGACTTCCGCAAACGGCATTTGAAGGCGCTCGGCGCCCTGTTTATACGTTTTTCCCCCCAGAACGCTGAGATAGAGGACATCAAAGCTTCGATCGCAAAATCGCTCCCCAAGGACTTTAAGAACACGAAGACCGTGACATCGGAGGTCAAAGAATATTTCCACAGTGGGGAGACGTTTACCATCTGCCTTCTGACGGCGAAGACATGCAGGGCGGCGGGAGATATTGCGACCGTCAGGCGATTGCTTGATGAGACGCTTAGAGTGATGCGAAATTGGCTCAATGCCGATAGTCAGCGAGAGGTGATAAGGGCGTTTGAGCAGCTCAAGGAAAAGGCGAAGGCGAACAACTTCAAGCCCCAGCTGATGTCAACGATGGTGATCGCCACCGTCTTGGCGGCATTCTGCAAGATCATTCTTGCTCAAGAGCGCAAGATCGAGAGAGTTGGATGGTTTCCGGATCGCGACAAGATCACGACCTCTTACAACCGCATTGCGGAGCATATGCTCGCGACTAATTTCTCGGCCTTTTGCCAAAGACATAAAGTCGATGAGCATCCTATCGTGACCCTGATTGGGCGCGCCGAACCCGATGTCGCAAATCCGAAGCAGAGTTGGTACGATCAATTGGTTCGCACACCCGATTTTCTCGCGGCGGCGCTGGCAAACTGGCATTACAACAAAAATGACAAGACGACTATGGTGACGGCTAGACAGAAATACGTGGACATGTTGCAGGGCGCAGTGGCTGACAATCCCTATGTGATCCCGCTTCTTTTGGTCGAGACAGAAAGTGGAATTTGCGTTGGCAAGCTCTGGTGCTCCAAAGACCCCATTGCCCAAGAGTGCCAACAAACTGTTTCATAAAGGGAAGAGACTGCAACCGCCAAACGCGCTCATTGCCGGGCGCGGTCCTGACCAAAGGCACGGGCTTCGAGTTCGGCGATCTCGGCTCCTTCCAAGACGACAGCGACCTGTGCATGAGTGATAAGGACGAGGCGTTCGGCTTCGCTGATGTCAGTCATTGTGGTGGCCTACCGGAGCCCGATGAACTTGGCCCAAGCGTCCATCATTGGAATGCGGACCTTGTAAAGCTCTGGCAGCGGATGATTGTAAGACTGGAAAACAGCATTTGCGATTTGCGCGCCGGTAACCTTGACCAGTTAGGTTAAGGCGCGGATTGCGTTGCGGTGTCTCATTGACGCGTTATCGTCAATCGTCGCGCAGAGTTGACCGACTGACCCCAAAGTCACCGGCCAGAATTTCAATCACGCGATGGGGCCGTTAGGGTTTGACGCGTCTAAGTGCGACTGCGGAGCGAAATATAAGGTCGCCGTGACCAAAACACTCGCTGATAGAGTGATCTGTGAGAAATGTGGTACCCTGATGGACAGCCAATCCAACAAGAGCTTTCTGGCTTACGAACGCATACCGGGGGACGAATGATCTAATGCCGGATGAGTGATGAGATTGGCAGAGAGCGTTGGGCGCGCCATGAAGCGGTTTCTGATTTTCCTCCTACTCGGCCCTATGCTGGGCTTCTTAGTGTTCTTGTTGCGCAACGTGTTTGCCGGAAAGATCGTTGGCGGCTTCACGGGCTTCGTTTTTGGGCTGCCATTTGCCTACCTCTTCGGCCTTCCGATCGTACTTATCATGTGGGTTGAGGACTGGTTCTTGTCCGACAAAGAATGCTCGCAATGCGGTTACACTCTGTTGCTCAAATATCCCTTTGAGCCCATGCCGTCCGGGCAGTCCATCGGATTGCAGCGGCTCGATGCGGCAAAGTAAGGCCGTCTCAGTTGGGGCCTCTTTCATTCGAGAGACAATCTTACCACTTCGCCTATTGTCGGCAAATCAGGTCCTATGCTCGGGGGGTGTCCTGATTTGTGATTTTTTCATGAATGAGCAATACCGGTGGAGTCATGCTTGCGATCTTGGTCATGTCACCCTTTAGAGCACGCTAAACCGGACCAAAAAATATACTCCCGCAGCGACAACGAATGTCAGGCCGATGGCGGTGGCAATGTGTCGAGATAGTTGAGCCCAGCTCATAGGTCCTCGCGAATCCCGCTTGAGCCGACTTCGCTCGGTATTCGACCTCGGCGAAGCACACTGCAACCTGTTCTAATTGGGCCGAACGGACGGATGATCGACAGGCGTCGGGCCTGATGAGGGAAGCTTTATCGGTGATTCAGGTTGGCTGGGAGTGATCTCGGCACCGTCGTTGTTCACCGCATTGAAAGTTGTTCCCGGCGGGGTAGGCGGCGGTCGTCTTTCCACTAACAGGTTGGCCAACCGTAACCATTCAGGCATTGCTACGCGCTGAAATACCGGTCATGCAGGACGCCGCATTATTCGCTGCCAGTGCATATGACTAGATTGACCGAGAACACCGAGATCGCGCCGTACCTGTGGGTGCATCCCGACGATGATAGTTAATAGCTAAAGAATAGGGTACTGGCCGAATTAGGCCACTCGCAGATTTCAAAACAGGCCACTCTTGGATTCTAAAACAGAATTTAATGGTCTAGGCGAATAGCGAACCCACATCAGAAATCGTGCTGGCGTTCTCCCGGCACTTCTAAACTTCGGCCCCACTTCCCCCCGAGCTTGGGGCCACAGATGCGACGGAACCGGAGCAGTGCCGGGCCGGCAGTCGCATGAGAAAGCCGTCCGGCGTCGCGCCCGGGCGGCTTTTTTCTTGGTCTTAAGATCGAACTAATTTGCCATCCTCATGCCATCGACAATGCCGCCCTTTTTTATTGCATCAGTCCCGTCCACCCTCAATTACCGTGAACTTGCGCCGCCGATCCGGCGGGGTCTCGGTCGGCAGCGCGGGCGCTACGGCAAGCGCGGCGTCCACAAGCTGCGCGACGGTCCATGCGCGATCTGCCACGCCAGCGAGTCCACGGATTCGTTATTTGCACTTCGCGGTGGGGGCCTACCTCCCTAAACTTGGTTTCTTTTCGACCTTGCAGGGGACAGTGTTATTGATTCGGTGTGACCCTTTGACCCAATGCTGACTTCCGTGGACTCTCACCGTACCCCCCTACGGCATCGGAAGCGCTACCCTGGCGCAAGCGCCGGACGACTACTTAAGAGTAGCACCCGTTTTTCGCTGTGCTCCGCGTCCGACGGCCAGCGACGCCGTCGCGTGGCGATGGCGAGCCGCGCATGGTCGAGCGCGAGCAAAAAAGGCGCGCAACCATCCCTCATGCAGGCGCTGGAATTTGCCGACGCTTTTCAGTGCGCTTTCATGGGAAGGACAATGATCTGGCCGGGATAAATGCGATTTGGATTTCGAATTTGGTCCTGGTTCGCTTTGTAAACGACTGCGTACCGCATGCCCGCGCCGTAGGTGACGCGGCTGATGCGCCAGAGGCTGTCGCCACGGGATACGACCGTCGTCGCGATCTTGGGCACGACCACGGCGGACGGTGAGCCTCCGTCTGACAGAGGGATAGCCGCAGTCGCGTGCGGCAGCTGTGAAATTGCAATGTCCTGCCGCTTCGTATTTTGCAAAGGAGGCTGGGAGGGCTGGTACGCTTGAGAAGACCCAACGGCCTGATCCAGCATGGAACGGTTTGCCCCCACCGTCTCCGGAACATTGAACGGCACCTCGGCGCGCGATCGGACCGCGCCGGAGCTGGACTCCACCCCGGCTAGCGCGACCACCACGCTCTGTTTGGATGTTGCCTGCTTGCCGTCCGGCTGTCTGGACCTCAACGTCAGCTCGTAGTCCCCAAGGGGAAGCCGGGGAGGGACCATGACGAATTGTCCGGATTGATCTGCGACCGCTCGATCATGGCGCTCGCCGTTGCGCAACAGTTCCACGATCGCGCCTGGCGCAGCCCTGCCGGCGATGACCGCGTCACCCGTTCGCTCAATGCGGGCAATGTCGAAGGCCGGCAAGGACTCATCGGTGTCCGCCAAGCGGGGCGATATGGCAAGTGCAGACTCCACGGCGTTTGCTTCAGCTTGTGCCGTTGCGAGCGCGACTGAACCTTCATCTCGGGCGTCCGATGCAGGCGCCGAAACCGCCGGCGCGGCGGTTGCGGCTCTGGTTTCAACTGGCGGCTCGCGCCGCACGTGCGTGATGCCGACGACAAGTGCTGCACCAAATGCCGCAATAAGCGCCAGAGACGGCACGACTATTCGGCCTATCGATGTGGCAGTCATAATACGCGACCGTTGGTTAAATCGTTGGCTCATCAGCATCCCCGGGGTTGACCCTGCGCTGATTTGTTCCGCTCATCAAGTCTGCCTAATCGGGTATCCCATCGGCAGTCGTGCTGACCAATGCACATGCTGGTGTGAACCGATGGAGAACGCCCAATGCACCTCGATCCGGACGGCACGCTGTTTCGGGGTTCCACCCGCCCATGCCGATCGATGCAGCCTCAAACCCGTTATCGGAATCGCCTGTGAGTTTGGCGCACGGCGGCGTAGTTCCCGCATGATTATTCAATCGTCGCGCCTACGGCTCGCAGAATTTGTGTCCCATGCAGCAAGAAGACTTTTGCAACACAATCGGCACTTTTCAGACGTAAGCGGTCATGCTGACGATGTCGGCTCATCGAGGTAAAGCGGACCTCGCCATTGCGCGCGCCCAAATCTAAAATTCAATTTAGTGGTGTCGGCGAATTGTTAACCTACATCAGCTTCACGCAAGGAGCCGATGACATGAGTGATCATGATAAATGGATTAGCTATTCACAGTGGGGAATGTTCCTAATTGGAACGACATATTCGAAATAACCCCCTGCGAGAGATCAGATGAGGCCGCCTCAGTTGGCGGTCCCTTTCAGGCTGTGATGATATGGTTAAGAAACGGTTAACCAATTTGTGGGGATATAATCACGTCGATAATTCCAGAAGGAGTTCACGATGTCGAAGTTTGCGATTGGCGAGAAAGTCAATAATGCAGCCGACGACCATGAGGTGGGTACGGTCATCGCCGTGTTTCCGACAGTTGACGGCAGTTTTCGGTACGCGGTTGACACGGAGGGGTACGGCGCGCTCCAGTTTTTCACCGAGCAAAAACTAGTCGTTCACCCACCCCTGCTAGGCCGGAATGACGCACGATGGGCCGCGCAACGAAACTGATGGCGGCGCGGGCGGAAGTACCCGCGCGCCGGTAAGGTCGGGCCTCGGAGCAATCCAAGGCCTTACTTTTTTGATAGGGACGGCCAGATGACGGCGATCATGCCTATCGATGAACCGAGACCGCGCGGGACGGTACTCGGCGAACGCGCCGACAGGCGACGCTTCGGTGAGGCCGGACATTATTTCCGATGCAAGGCGTGCAACGGCTGGATCGATGCGCGGGATTACGTATGGATCGAGGATCACGAAGGCCCGCTGCCGCACCCAGCGCAAGATCAGGTGCAGTAGAGGTTCCACGGCCCGGTGCCGGGCAGACCTCTGCGCGATCACGCGATAGGTTTTTGATTCGCGTCTGCCGGGCTGGTGGATAGGCGTAAGAATCACAAAAAATGGAAAACGCAGCCGTCGACGTCAAGTCAGAGCCGCCGCGTTGCAGCAAATGCGGCAAGGAGC
>WNFD01003460.1_pt1 | contig 25952 bp, 30 predicted proteins | sample 5400491 | NCBI WGS metagenome assembly WNFD01 (sample SAMN13153343, study PRJNA577476) | soil metagenome | isolation source: 120 cm saprolite under Douglas fir tree site 2 hole 2 replicate 2 | place: USA:California | collected 2015-04-18
GCATCCCGGAGGAGCGGATCCTGAACTTTCGGTCCGTCGATGAACTTACGATGGCGCTCGAACAATGACGCAGGTCGGAATCATGCTCGAGGCCCAGGAAGGCCTGGGCTGGGAGAGGTGGCGGCGCATCTGCCGCGACACCGACACCCTGGGCTTCGCATCGCTGCGTCGCAGCGACCACCTCGTCTCGCTGGCCGGTGACGCGGAGCGCGACTGCCTCGAGTGCTGGACCTCGCTCGCCCTCGCCGCGGAGTGGACCAAGCGCATCGAGTTCGGACCCATGGTCACGCCGATGACTTTTCGCCCACCTGCGGTGCTGGCCAAGATCGCCGCTGCGGTCGACGCGCTGTCCGGTGGCCGGCTGCTCCTGGGCGTCGGTGCAGGCTGGAACGAGAACGAGCACAGGATGTTCGACCTCCCCTTCTACACGGAGCGCGAGCGCTTCGAGCGCCTCGAGGCCGGCATCAAGACGCTGCGCGACATCTGGTCGAAAACGAATCCGAAGCCCGCTCGCAATCCGATCCCGCTCTTGATTGGCGGCAAAGGTCGGAAACGAACTCTCCCCCTGGCCGCGCGCGAAGCCGCGGAGTGGAACCTGTCGAGGCTCGACGCCGACGCCTTCCGCGAGCTGAGCGGGGCGCTCGACGAGAATTGCCGCGAGATCGGCCGCGATCCCTCGGACATCAAGCGCTCGGTGATGACGCCCTACATCATCGGACGCGACGAGGACGAGCTGCGCGAGAGGGCGCTGAAGCTGCGCGAGGTGGTGGCGAGCTTGAAGGGCCAGGACGCCGACGAGGTTCTGCGGACGATGCGGCCGCGCGCCTTCGTCGGCAGTCCGGAAGAGATCGCCGAGCAGATGCGCGAGCACGCCAAGCTCGGGGTAGACCTGTTCATGCTCCAGCACTTCCTGCTCGACGATTCAGACGCGCTCGAGCTTCTGGCCCGAGAAGTCATTCCGGCCGTGGCCTAACCTTAGCGTCGTGGATTTCGACCTCAGTCCGTCGGAAAAGGCTTTTCGAGATGAGGTCCGCGCGTGGCTGAAAGACAACGCGCCGCACGACGGCGGCGCCGAGCGGCACGACATGAAGACCTTCATCGAGAGCCGGCGTGCCTGGCAGCGGAAGATGTACGAGGCGGGCTACGTCGGCATCACCTGGCCCGAGGAGTACGGCGGCCGCGGGCGCACCTTCCTGGACCAGCTGATCTTCAACGACGAGATGATCCTCGCCCACGCGCCGGAGCCGATCAACGTCATCGGCCTGGGCATGGGCGGCCCCGTCGTGATCGCGCACGGCACAGACGAGCAGAAGCAGCGATACCTGCCGCCGCTCCTGTCGGCCGAGGAGATCTGGTGCCAGGGCTTCAGCGAGCCGAACGCGGGCAGCGACCTGTCCGGCCTGCAGACGCGCGCCGAGGACGCTGGCGACCACTACGTCGTCAACGGGCAGAAGGTGTGGACGACGCTGGCCCACGTCGCGAAGTGGTGCATGCTGCTCGCCCGCGAAAGGAAAGAGGCGAACCCGCGTGACGGCCTGACCTACCTGCTCGTCGACATGGAGAGTCCGGGCATCGAGGTGCGCCCGCTCGTTCAGATCACCGGCGACGCAGAGTTCAACGAGATCTTCTTCAAAGACGTCAAGGTGCCGAAGTCGCAGATCCTTGGCGAGGCGGGCCAGGGCTGGGCGGTGGCGATGACGACCCTCCTTCACGAGCGCGGCACGCTCGGCCTGGCCCTCGCGACGCGGGCTCAGATCACCGCCTCCGAGCTGGCGGAGCGCGCGCGCAAGCTGGGCCGCGGCTCGGACCCGTTGGTGCGCCAGAAGATCGCGCAGCACACGATTGAGGCTCGCGCGCTTCAGCTGAGCGGTTATCGCGCGGTGACCGCGGTGAAGCGAAGCGGGATCCCCGGTCCCGAAGGATCGATCCTCAAGCTGATGTGGTCGGAGCTCAACCAGCGCATGACCGAGACTGCGATGGACATCGGCGGCCCCGGCTCGCAGGTCCGTGACGGCGACGGTTGGACGTACGAGTTCCTCCGTTCGCGAGCGAACACCATCGAAGCCGGCACGTCGGAGGTCTTACGGAACATCCTCGCGGAGCGAGTGCTGGGACTGCCGCGCAGCCGGTAACCTCTCATCAAATGACCGCTGTCGCCACCCGGGCGGCCGGCGAGAACGCAAAACAGGGCGTCGATCGCGGCGTGATGGCCGTGTTCGCGGGCTTGCTCCTTGGGTCGCTGGTCGCGTCACTCAACATGACCCTCGTCGCGCCCGCGCTTCCGACGATAGTGGCCGAGCTCGGCGGGCTGGCCGACTACAGCTGGGTCCCGATCTCGGCGATGCTTGCCTCCACGATCGTGGTGCCCGTCGCGGGCAAGCTCTCGGACATCTATGGCCGCAAGCCGCTCTACATGACCGGCATCGTCGTCTTCGCGATCGGCTCGGCTCTCTCCGGGCTCGCCCCCAACTTCTGGTTCCTGGTGTTCGCGCGCTTCATCCAGGGCGCCGGGATGGGGTTCATCATGCCGCTCTCGCAGGCGATCATCGGCGACATCGTCTCGCCTCGCGAACGGGGCAAGTACCAGGGCGTGATGGGCGCGTCGTTCGGTCTCGCCTCCATCGTCGGCCCGGCGGCCGGCGGCTTCATCACCGAGCACTTCACCTGGCGCTGGCTGTTCTTCGTCAACCTGCCGATCGCCGCGTTGACGCTGATCGTGATCCTGCTCTACATGCATGTGCCGAACGAGCGGCGAAAGCACGCGATCGACGTCTGGGGCAGCGTCACCCTCTCCGCCGGCATCACATGCGTGCTGCTCGCAACCGTCTGGGGCGGCGTTCAGTACCCATGGCTGTCATCGCAGATCGTCGGTCTGTACTCGGCGGCCGCGGTCCTGTTCGCAGCGTTCGTGTGGGTCGAGATGCACGCCCCTGAACCCGTGCTGCCGCTGCGCCTGTGGAAGAGCGGCATCTTCACCTTCTCGAACATCGCGAGCATCGGCGTCGCGATGTCGATGTTCGGCGCCATCTTCTTCCTGCCTGTCTTCGTGCAGGGCGTGATCGGCAACAGCGTCACCAATTCGGGCGCGATCCTGGTCCCGATGCTCGTGGCGATGATCGTCTCGAGCGTGCTGGGCGGTCAGATCATCTCGCGCACGGGGCGGTACAAAGTGCCGATTCTCATCGGCCTCGTCCTGATGGGCGCCGGCTTCTACCTCCTTTCGATGTTTGACGTGAGCACCACGAACCAGCAGGCGATCGAGGCGATGGTGCTGATCGGGCTTGGATTGGGTCTCACGATGCAGACATACACGCTGATCGTGCAGAACTCGGTCGAGCGCGCCGACATGGCCGTCGCCACGTCGGCAACCCAGCTGTCGCGCTCGATGGGCGCTGCCATCGGGCTCGCGATCCTGGGCACGATCCTGACCCAGGGCATGGCGAGCGCCATAGCCCGATACCTGCCGCCCGCCGTGCTGCATCAGCTTCAGTCCGCGGGTGGAGGAGCCACGGCAACCGCGGTGTTCGACCCGGCGAAGCTCGCCCAGCTCCCGCCGGCCATCGCCGCCGGCATCCGGCACGGGCTGGCCGATGCTCTGCACCCGGTCTTCCTGGCCCTCCTTCCGATCATCGCCGTGTCGTTCCTGGTCACGCTCTTGATCCGGGAGCTGCCGCTCCGCCAGACGGTGCACGTGGCCGCCGGGCGGCCCCCCAGAGGAGTCCCCCAGAACGTCAGCGCGGCCTCGGGCGAAGCTGAAGACGGCAATTTGACCTGATATCCGCTTGTCTTGCGGCGGCACGCAGGACAGAATTCCGCACGTGATTGACGCGACTGGGCAGGAACGGCGGGTCATCTGGGCGCTCTGGCTGGCCGCCGCGGTGGTTGCAGCCGCGGGCTTGATGCCTTTCGTGTTCGGTGGCACGTCCAGCCGGATCGCGAGTGCGATCATTCCGTTCGGAATCGGAGCGATCGCGCTGGCGGCCTGCGCCGTGTTTCATTCCCAGGGCCGGACCACCCTCTCGGTCGTCTATTTCGTCGCAGGGCTCGCCATCGTGTACGGCCTCCTGTCGATCTTCTCGCTGCCGATCCGGCTCGCCGCGTTGGGCACCTGCCCGGCGCTGCCCGCGCCATGCGGCACAGGCCTCCCCCGGCCGTTGACCGACGGCGAGAACAACGGAATCGGCGCCGCCGCGGCTTGCGGTATCGCGGGATTGCTGCTCGGCTTCTACGGGCTGGTCATCGCTTTCCGACGCCCTGCGCTGCGGCGGTCGGCGCCGCCGGTGCGCAAAATCCCGCCGATGGACAAGCCCGCGGCTACTCCGGCGCCGGAGCCGGCGCCCGCCGATGCCAAGGCCCCACCCGCGCCCGTCGAGCTGAAGGCCGAGCAAGAAGGACCGGAGCTCCCCGCCCACGAGGAGGAGGACCTGCCCGAGCTGCCACCCCACGAGTCGAGCTCGGCAACGACCTAGACTCCCTCTTCGTGGACTTCGCGTTCTCCGAAGAGCAGGACATGCTGCGCCGCTCGGCGCGCGAGTTCCTCGCCAAGGAGTGCGGACCGAAGGTCGTGCGCAGGCTGATGGAAGGCGACGGCTACGACCCGGCGCTTTGGAAGAAGATCGCCGACCTGGGCTGGACGGCGTTAGGGATACCTGAGGAGTACGGCGGCGTCGGTACGTTCCTCGACCTGGTGGTCGTGCTGGAAGAGGCCGGGCGCGCCCTGCTTCCGGGCCCGTTCTTCTCCACGATGGGCCTGGCGGTGCCGGTGCTCATCGAAGCCGGTACCGAGGCGCAGAAGAAAGACGCGCTCGGCGCGATCGCCGGCGGCAATGCGCGGGCCACTCTTGCCTTCACCGAGCCGGCGGGACGCTGGGACGCCGGCGGCGTCGCGCTGACCGCGAAGCAGGCCGGCGGCGGCTGGCAGCTCGACGGCGTGAAGCTGTTCGTGCCCGACGCCGAGACGGCGGACTTCATCGCGGTCGCCGCGCGGACGAGGGGCGAGGGCGAGGAGGGCATCACGCTCTTCCTGGTCAAAGGCCGGGCCAAGGGCCTCACGGTCAAGCCGCTCGAGACGCTCGACATGACCCGGCGCTGGAGCGAGGTCCGCTTCGACGGCGTGCAGCTACCGGCGGACGCCGTCATGGGAGCGCCCGACAAGGCGTGGCCGCGATTGAAGCGCGCCCTGGAGTGGGCGACCGCGGCGCTGTGCGCTGAGATGGTGGGCGGCGTGCAGAAGGTCCTCGAGACATCGACCGAATACGCGAAGACGCGGCAGCAGTTCGGCAAGCCGATCGGCATCTACCAGGCCGTCTCGCACAAGCTCGCCGACATGCTGGTCCTGTCCGAGAGCGGACGCTCTGCCACTTACTACGCGGCGTGGACGGTGGACGCGGACGCGCCAGACCGATCCCTGGCGGCCTCGATGGCCAAGGCATACGTGTCGGACGCGTATCGCAAGGTGGCGGGCGATGGCATCCAGGTCCACGGCGGCATCGGCTTCACGTGGGAGCACGACATGCACCTCTACTTCAAGCGCGCCAAATCGTCCGAGGTGACGCTCGGCGACGCGACGTATCACCGCGAGCTGGTCGCGCAAGCCCTCGATCTCTAGATCCGTGCCATGGGTGATGCTGGTCGGCGCCATCGCCACCGAAGTCGCGAGCACGCTCGCACTGCGCGGGTCTGACGGCTTCAGCAAGCCCGTCCCATCGGTGATCACGGTGGTCGGCTACATCGTGAGCTTCATCCTGCTCGCGCTCGTGCTCAAGACGCTGCCCGTCGGGATCGTCTACGCCATCTGGTCCGCGGTCGGAATCGCACTCGTAGCGGTATTCGGCAAGATCCTCTTCAACGACCCGGTCCCGCCGCTCGCGATGGCCGGGATGGTGCTGATCGTCGGTGGCGTCGTCCTCGTCGGCTTCTCAGGCGCCAAGCCGCACTGACTAGCCGCCGGCCAGGAGCCGGAAGACCACGACGCCAAACAGCGCACATGACGGGATGACAAGCCCGCGATACAGCGCCCAGTAGTTGGACCAGGCGTCACGCAGCCGGTCGAGCCGCCGGCCCGAGCCGAACACGAGCGACCAGTAGATCGGCAGCGCGGCGCCGGTGTTGAGGGCCAGGGCCAGCAGCACCACCCCGCCCGCGCCCGCGAACCACGGCTGGAGGGGCGCGGAGATGCCGAAGCCAAGCTGCGTTCCCCACATCGCTGACACGCCGGCAAGCACAAGCACGGCCGGGATCCCGAGCAGGAAAAACGAAGCGAAGCTCAGCACTACGAGGCCGAGCATCAGCGCGAGGATCGCCACGATGCCGGCCAGGCCCGCGGCCGCGACGGTGACGCCTGTCGGATGGGCGGTCGGGCTTTGCGATGACGTAAGCGCGACCTGCGAAGGTCCAGTCGGAGATCCGGTGGCGGCGGCTCGTACGTCCGACCAGGTGTGCCAGTGCGCGCCCGCGCTCACGGTGCCGGCCAGGCCGGCCGACGCCGCGGCCAGCACGACCCCCGCCACGACTGCGGCGGCGTTCCGGCGAATCACCCCGATCGGCAACCAGCTGCGTCTGCGCCGCACGCGCCCCACACCCGTCTCCATCAACCGCTCGCGGTCGAACGCGGCGCCGCACAGCACGGTGAGCGCGAAGCAAGCAGTGATTGGCAGGAGGAGCGAGACCGGTGCCAGGGGCGAGCGGAAGACGAAAAGCGCGAGCGGCAGGTCCGCGACTGCGGCGGACACAGGCGACAGCAAGAACGACCACGCGCCGCCCGCCGCGCCTTCGCGCGGGAAGAGCATGAAGCCCAGCATTCGCCCCATCGCCGCCCAGTACGAGGTGACCGCCGCGACGAACGCGAAGACCGGCAGCAGGTCCCAGGGAGCCGCCTGCCCGAACAGGCTCAGCAGCGCCATGCCCGCAGCCATCCACAGCGTCACCCAGACGGTGCTGACCACCGCGCCCGGCAGCACTTCGAGCCAGATGAGCGACGGATCGTCGACCGGCGCGTAGAGCAGGACCTCGAGCGAGCCCTGCGCCTTCTCCCACCAGATCCCGATCGAGCTCTTGATCGACTCGAGCAGCGCGAACGACATGAAGAAGAGCGGAAGCAGCAGGCCGGCCTGCAGAGCGCTGCCACCCGCGATGCGCTGCGCCACCTGGCCCGCCACGCCGGGCAGCTGGCCGAAGAGCGATGTCCCCGCGACGAGAAGCAGGACGAACGCGTTGAGGTACGTCACCCAGCTCAGATCGCCGCGCCGCCACCACGAGCTGACATAGAAAGGAAGGGACTGGCGCAGCATGTCGCCCTGCTCGGGCAGCGACGCGAACATGCGGGGCGCCCGTATCCCACCTCCTCGCTCGCCCGCGATGTCGGCCCGCGGGGCCGGGTGGGGCGGTTCGACCTCCACTTCCATCGCCTTGAGGTACACGGATTCGAGCGTCGCCTGCCGCTCCTCCAGCTCATGGAAGGGCGCACCCTGGCCGGCGAGGAGTGCCTGCAGCTGGGCCGCGAACTCGGCGCGATCTGCGACGCCGGCCTGCCACGGCAGCGTGTAGGAGAGCTCCGCGCCATGGAGGTTGTGCGCGACCGCGCGTGAGCTCAACCACTCCGTGACGCTCGCGGGATCCTCGGGCGACCGCGCCAGGTGCGCGTTGAAGCGGCGACCCACCTCGGCCTCGTGGCGCAAGTCGTCGAGAGTTCCACTGGCGACGATGACCCCGCGCCGCATGATCGCGACCCGGTCAGCCATGAGCTCGGCCTCGCCGAGGACATGTGTCGTCACGATCAGGGCCGCGCCGCGGTCCTTCTGCTCGCCGAGGTAGTGGCGCATATCGGCCGCCGCAACTGGATCGAGACCGGCGGTGGGCTCGTCGCAGAAGATCCAGTCGGGCTCGTGAATGGTCGCCCGGATCAAGGCGACCTTCTGCGCCATGCCGCGTGAGTACGCGGCGAGAATCGTGTCGGAGCGGTCGGCGAGCTCGAACCTCTCGAGAAGCGCGGCGATCCGCTCCCGGCGGATCTTTTCCGGCACGCCGTACAGGTATCCGAAACGGTCGAGGTACTCAGTTGCGGTGTTGCGGCCATAGAGGCGCGCCTGGTCAGGCACGACGCCCAGCCGCGACCTCACCGCGTCCAGGCTTTCGGGCAGGCGCAGGCCGTCGAGCTCGATGAGGCCCGCGTCCGGACGGAGGATTCCGCCGAGGCAGCGAAGCGTCGTCGACTTTCCCGCGCCGTTCTGCCCCAAGAGAACGAGGATTTCGCCACGTTCGACGTGAAGGTCGACCCCGGCGACGGCGTGCACGTCGCCGAAGCTCTTGTGCAGACCCTCGACCCTGATCATGGACCCGGCGTCAGAGAAACTCGCCCCGCTCCGCGTCTTCGCCCTGCACGACCGCAATGATGAGCTTCAATCCCGGGGCTCGAGCAGCGTTTTGACGTGGTCCCTGACCTGGAGATGGATCTTGTCGCGGGATCCGCCGGCGTCAAGGCGCACGAAGCGCTGGGGGTCGTTCGCGGCCAGATAGTCGTAGGCCTCGGCGACCTTGCGGTGAAAGTCGATGGATTGCGACTCCATCCGGTCCTTGCTCTTGCCCGCCGCCTCGTGCCTGCCCAGACCGGTCTCGACCGGGCCCTGCAGCAGGAACGTGACGTCCGGCAAAGGGAAGGTCGGCGGCCAGGTTGTCGGCACGCCGCGCCCCCCGCCCTGGTAGGCCAGCGTCGAGTCGTGGTAGCGGTCCGCGATCACGATCTGGCCCTTGCTCAGCGCCGGCGCGATGACCTCGGCGATCAGCTGCCGGCGCGAGGCCATGAAAAGGTACATCTCGGCCTCGGCGTCGATCTCCAGGCCGGCGTAGAGGAGCACCTCGCGGATCCGCTCGCCGAGCTCCGTGCCACCCGGCTCGCGGACCGCGACCGGGTCGCGGTCGGAGAGCCATTCGCCAAGCAGCTCGGCCTGGGTGGTCTTGCCCGACCCCTCCGTGCCTTCGAAGGTGATGAAGATCCCGCGCTTGGGTTGGCCGGCCAAGCTAGGCCGGTTCCTCGGGTGAAGGCGTGATGCGGAGCCTGCGCTGCGGTTCCTTGCCGGTGCTGCGCGCGGAAAGGTCGTTCTCCGCCACGAGCTGGTGCTGCAAGCGTCGCAGGTAGGCGTTCTGCGGGCCGATCTCGACCGGCCGCAGAGTCGCTTTCACCTGGCGGATCGCCGCCGCGGCCTCGGCGAGGGCTCGGGTGGTCGATTCGTCCTGCTTGTCAGCCCCGTAGATGCGGCTCAGGGCGTCGCGCACCTGGCTCACCGAGTTGCTCTTCAAGATGTGGATCGGCAGGCCGCGGCTCTCCGCCTGGCGCAGGCTGTCCGGGCGGCGGCGGTAGTGGTTCTTCAACGTGAGCACCGCGCCCGCGCCGTCGAGATTGCCAAGCACGCGCACCGGCAGGTCGAGCTCGCGGATCGACTGCTCGACGTGATGCCGGCTCACGCCGTACGGAAAGATGCCGAGCGGCTTGCTGGTCGAGGTTGTGGCTGCCGGTGGTTCGGACGCCAGGACCACAGGCGTGTCGACGTTCGAGATGACACGGCCTTCGCGTGTGCGAAGTCGGATCTTGGGCGTCTGCATCGGCCCGCGCAGCGCGGTGTCCACGACGTCGGCCAGCGGTTGGTGGATCGCGACTCGGTCGCGGTCCTGGATCTCGACCAGGACGTCGAACGTGGGCGGCGCCTTCCGCTCGAGGACCGACTTCTGGGTGCCGCGGCGGCGCGCCTCCTCGTCGGACAGGGTCACGCTCTGGATGCCACCCAGCAGGTCGTTGAGAGTCGGGTTGACGAGCAGGTTCTCGAGAGTCTGGCCGTGCGCGGTCGCGATGAGCTGCACCCCGCGCTCGGCGATGGTGCGCGCGGCGCCGGCCTCGAGCTCGGTGCCGATCTCGTCGATGACGATGACCTCGGGCATGTGGTTCTCGACCGCCTCGATCATCACCGCGTGCTGGAGCAGAGGCGTCTTCACCTGCATGCGCCGGGCTCGGCCGATGCCGGGATGCGGGATGTCGCCGTCGCCGCCAATCTCGTTTGACGTGTCGACGATCACGACGCGCTTGCGCAGCTCGTCCGCAAGCAATCGCGCGCACTCGCGCAGCATCGTCGTCTTGCCGATGCCGGGACGGCCGAGCAGGAGGATGCTCTGGCCGCTCACGACGATGTCGCGGATGATCTCGCCGGTGCCGGTCACGGCTCGCCCGACGCGCATGGTCAATCCGACGATCCGGCCTGAACGGTTGCGAATCGCGGAAACGCGGTGGAGCGTCCGCTCGATGCCGGCTCGGTTGTCGTCGCCGAACTGGCCGACGTTGTTGGCCACGTGATCCAGGTCGGACGCCGACACCGGGTGGTCGGCCAGCAAGACCTCTCGCCCGGGGACGCGCGCCTCCGGCTCACGGCCAAGGTCGAGCACGATCTCGAGCAGCTCGCGCGGGTCGATGCGCTCGTGCAGGGCGCGCGCGAGCTCAGGCGGCAGCGCCCGAGCGAGGAGCTCGACCTCTTCGTCCCAGTTCGCGGTACGTGACGACTGCCTGGCTTGAGCCGTCATCCGAACGACGGCACCAGTCCCTTCTCGCGTACCGGCTTCGGCACCCTCACCGCCAGCTCTTTGACCAGCAACAACTGCGTCAGCAAGACGTTAAACCCACGCCCACGAAGGGCGTCGATCATGTGCGAATCATAGTGACGCAGGCTCGACCAGGCCGGCGCTTCCGAGTCGCCCAGGAGGGAGATTCCGAAGTCGGCGAGCTCGGCCGGGAGCAGGTCTTCGGGCATGGCCATGAACTGCAGCGTGTCCGGACGCGCTCCCGCCCCGCGCATCATCCTCACCCAGCCGATTACCTCGATCCGATCGACGACGTGCTCCTGCTTGTCGGCCCCGCGGGGGCCGAGTCCTCCGGTCCACTCGCCAGGGTGGAGCGCCTTCCACTCCCGATAGGTCGGCGCCTCGAGCTGCGAGACGCCCTGCGGGGTCACCTTCCGGTAGAGCTGGTAGAGGCCGCGGTCGTCGCCGCGCCGGAACGCGCGCAGTCCCTCTGGAAACTGGTCGGAGCGCCGCTCCGGCTTGTCGGCGTAGACGACCTGCTCCGTCGCGTACTGGCGAAAACCCTGGAGGCGGAATGCCGGGAGCACCGGATCGCGGTCCGGCACGCGCACGAAAAGGCGCAGCGCGCCCCGCTCGAGCGCCTGGTTGCACAGGTGCTGCACCAGCGCCGGCGCCACCTGGTCCGAGTCCGCGCCGTCGGCGACCTGGAGGTTGAGCACCTGGAGCACGCGCGCGCGGCGCAGGTCGAGGCCGATGGGCTGGCCCGAGGCCTGGATGAATCCCATGACCTTGCCGCGCTCCTCGGCCACGTACATCAGCGTCTCCTGGGAAAGGGGCAGCAGCGCAGAAAGCGTGGAGCTCAGCAGTGACCACAGCCGCACCGCCGGAGGCGCTGCCTCACTCAAACGGATGTCGGAGAAACGATGCATCTCCTCGATGCGGGCAAGGTCGAGCAGTCCCGCGGTCCGGATTTTCAACCGCGCTCCTCGGCGACACGCACGAACTCGCGGTGCACGCGAAGGTCGCCGGTCAGCTCTGGGTGGAAGCACAGGGCGAGGATGCGCTCGTGCCGCACCGCCACGGGGTGGCCCTCGTAGGTCGCGAGCACCTTCACGTCGCCGGCGCGCTCGACGAGCGGCGAGCGGATGAAGACGCCGGGAAACTCCTTGCCGTTCATGCCCTCGATGTGCAGCGGGGCCTCGAAGCTCTCGACCTGGCGTCCGTAGCCGTTGCGGCGCAAGCTGATGTCGAGCAGGCCGAGGCTCGTCTGGTCGGGCATGCCGTCGGTGATCTCGCGCGCGAGGACGATCGTGCCGGCGCAGGTGGCGAGAGTGGCCAGGCCGCCCGCGATGGCATCGCGCAGCGGTTCGAGCAGGCCGACGCGCTCCATCAGCATCGTCATGGTCGTGCTCTCCCCGCCAGGGAGGACGATTCCGTCGAGTCCGTCGAGATCGTCGCGGGTGCGCACAAGCCGCGTGCGTGCGCCGGCTCGTTCGAGCGCGCGAACGTGCTCGGCAAAAGCACCCTGCATCGCGAGGACCCCGATGAGAGGCGTCCGGCCCTTGACTGGGCGGGAGCTACCAGCCTCGGGCAGCGAGCAGCTCGTCCTTGGGGATGCTGGGGATCTCGAGGCCGTGCATCGGCTTGCCCAGCCCGGCCGAAACCTCGGCCAGGACCTCGGGCTTGTCGAAGTAGGTGGTCGCCGCGACGATCGCCTTGGCACGCTTCAAGGGGTCCTCGGACTTGAAGATGCCCGACCCGACGAACAGCCCATCGACACCCAGCTGCATCATCAGCGCGGCGTCCGCGGGCGTCGCGATGCCCCCCGCAGCGAAGTTGACCACGGGCAGGCGGCCGAGCTTCTGGCATTCGACGAGCACCTCGACCGGAGCTCCGATCTGCTTCGCCTCGTGCACCAGCTCGGCTTGATTCATGCCCTGCAGCTTGCGGATGCCGGCGTTCACGGCGCGAGCGTGGCGGACGGCCTCGACGACGTTGCCGGTGCCCGCTTCGCCCTTGGTGCGGATCATGGCGGCGCCTTCGGCGATGCGCCGGGTCGCCTCTCCGAGGTCGCGACAGCCGCACACGAACGGAACCTTGAACGGGTGCTTGTCGATGTGGTTTTCCTCGTCCGCCGGAGTGAGCACCTCCGACTCGTCGATGTAATCGACGCCGAGGGCCTCGAGGATCTGCGCCTCGACGAAGTGTCCGATCCGGCACTTCGCCATGACCGGGATGGTCACCGCGGCCATGATCGACTTGATCAGCTCGGGGTCCGACATGCGGGCGACGCCGCCTTCCCTGCGGATGTCGGCGGGCACTCGCTCGAGGGCCATCACCGCGGCCGCCCCGGCTTCCTGTGCAAGACGGGCGTGCTCGGGCGTGACGACGTCCATGATCACGCCGCCCTTCAGCATCTGAGCAAGCCCGGCTTTGAGCTTGAAGGAACCCTTCACGGCCCCGTTGCCATGACGTGCACCATTGCCTTCGGCCACGTTCGGAATTCTACGCCGGGCTCACTCGGACTCAGTCAGGCGCGCTTTGAGTTCGATCTGCGCCTCCATCGCGGCCAGGGCCAGGTCTCCGAACGGCACGGCCTCCTCTGCGTTGTCCATGTCATCGAGGTACCGGTTGATCAGATCGAAGGCCGTCTTGTCGACCGCGGCGACCAACGTAGCCAACTCCTCGCTCGATGCACGCTCGATCGCCTGTTCACGCTCGTCGTCATCAGAAATGCCGTACTGCCGCACCAGCGGCCAGAGAGCCTGCAGCTCACCAGGTGCGGACTCAGGCGCCGTGTTCGGTACGTCGGCCATCACGGACCGACTCTCCTAAAGCCTCTCCAGCACCAGCGTTCGCTTCGACGCATATTCGTGGTCGGACAGCAAGCCATCCCGGTGCAGGCGGGTCAGCATGTCCATCTCCTCGAGCACGTCGAGGAGCGGCGCCATCGTGCGGCGGGCGAGATACGCATCGGAGGCGGTTCCGGCCTCCTCGCCGCGCGCGTCGAACTCGCGGACGAAGAACAGCGCCTTGACCGCGGAAAAGGGAATCCCGAGCTTGCGGATGGGGCTGTCGCTCTGCTCCGCGTGCAGGTGCAGGACGACGCCGTAGCGATGTCGTTCAAGCGTCCCGTCGAGGTGTCCGCGAAGGACCTCACCGTCGAGGAAGCGGATCGCGACCTTGCGCGTCGGCGTGTCGGCCAGGTCCTTGTCGCGCTGAAGCTCGACCCACTTGACCGCGGTCAGGGGGATCCAGGCGGTCTCGTTGTTCTCCAGGCCGCCTGCGTCGTCCACCTCGACCAGGAAGTCTGGCTCGTCGAAATCGAGATCGCGAGCAACGCCTTCCACGGTCTCGTCGTCAAAGAAGCGCACGACTACCTTGGCCATTTCACACCTACTGTACTAACCCTCATTTGGCTTCACTCCTGCGCTGGTCTTTGAGCCTTCGGCGTCCGAGCCTGCGGGCGCATTTGGTGCACGTCGCGATGTGGTCCCTCACGGCTTCGGCCTGTGGTCGTCTCAGCTTCCCGGCCAGGTACGGCGCCAGCAGCGGCAGCGCCTCCTCGTGGTTGAGCTCGCCCTCGCGCTGAGAGGCGAGGTACTCCTCCTTGAACCGCAGGCGCGCCCTGTACAAGAGCGTCTCGACCGCGCTCTCGGACATCTTGAGCGTGCGCGCGATCTGGCGGTAGCTCATGTCCTGGAGCTCGCGCAAGGTGAGCACGAGCCGGTACTTCTCCGGCAACCTCTGGGCCACGTGCCAGACCTGCCGCCGGGTCTCGTTCGACTCCTGGACCATGACCGGGTCGAACGAGCGCGCTGTCGAGGGCAGATTCGCCATCTGCTCGTCGTCTTCCTCCTCGGTCCCGCCATCGGCGCGCAGGTCGCGCTGCCGGCGTCGCAGCTCGTCGTAGCAGAGGTTGCGCGCAACGGTGTGGATCCAGCCTCCGAAGTTGAACGAGTCGTCGACACGGTCCATCATCCGCAGGGCCTTCATGAAGGTCTCCTGCGCGATGTCCTCGGCGAGCAGCGCGTCGCCAAGCTTCCGCCGGACCAGCCGGAAGATGGACGCGACGTAGCGACGGTGGAGCTCCTCGAACGCGCGGATATCGCCACTTCGATAGGCCTTGACGAGCTCGACGTCGGTCGGCTCGCCGCTGCCCGGGACGACCGACTTCTCCTCTACTTCGTCCATTTGCGCCTGCGGCAGGCTACTACGGCGGCTCGCATTAGCATCCTTTCTGGCTCTTTTAGGGCCTGCCGCGGGTCGCCTCCTTCCTCGTCGAGCGTCACGACAGAGGTGACGCCCAACCGGTTCAACGCCTGCCAGCCCGGCCCCTTGCTGCCGGCGAGGAGGATGACCGGGACCCCCGCCTCCGCGGCGCGTCTCACCACCTCGCCCGGGGCCTTGCCGTACGCCGTCTGCTCGTCCACCCGCCCCTCGCCTGTGATCACGAGCTCGGCGCCCCGCAGGGCGGCGTCGAGGCCGGCCGCCTCGACCACCAGGGGGGCGCCCGGGACGAGGCTCGCGTCGAGAAAAGCGACCAGCCCAGCCCCGGTCCCGCCTGCCGCACCAGCCCCGGGGATGCCGGCCACCTTCCTGCCGAGGTCGCGCTCGATGACCTCGGCGAGCCGGGCCAGGGCCGCGTCCAGCTCCCGAACCGCTCGGGGGTCGGCTCCCTTCTGAGGGCCGTAGACGGCGCTGGCGCCTTGCGGCCCGGTCAGTGGATTCGTGACGTCGGACGCCACCTTGACGGCCACCTGGTGCCAGGCCGGATCGAAGCCCGACGGGTCGATCCTCTCGAGGCGGGCCAGGGCCGCGCCGCCTCTCTCCAGCTCCTGGCCCTCGGCGTCGAGCAGCCGGTAGCCCAGCGCCTGCGCCATCCCGGCCCCGCCGTCATTGGTGGCCGACCCGCCGATCCCCGCGATGATCCCGGACACGCCGGCGTGGCGGGCGGCCTCCAGCAGCTGGCCGAAACCGTAGGTGGAGGCTCGTCGCGGGTCTCGGCGCTCGGGCGGGATGAGGGTCAGGCCGCTCGCGGTCGCGAGCTCGACCACCGCGGTCTGCCCGGAGTCGATCAGCCCGATCCGGGCCTCCACGGGGTCGCCGAGCGGTCCCACGACCTCGGCGCTGCGGTACTTGCCCTGGTTGGCCGCAACCAGCGCCTCCATGGTCCCGTCGCCGCCGTCCGCGACCGGAACCTCGACCACCTCGGCGTCGGGGAAGACCTCGCGTACCCCCCTGGCGATGGCCGCGGCGGCTTGCATGGCGGTCAGCGTCCCCTTGAACGCGTTCGGCGCGACTACGGTTCCACGGGGGAGGCCTGCCTCCCCCGTGCCTTTAGCTCAGCGTGGACAGTAGGCCGGATTTACTCCGGCCGTCACCTTGCGTGCACTCCAGTCACCAGACAATGCGCACCATGGAGGGGTACCACTGGGGTCCCCGCGACGCAGTCGCGGGAGGGACTCCTCCCCCGTGCCTTAATAGATCGGTATGGTCCAGTCCTTGTACTTCGGCGTGTCGCCGCGCACAGCGCCGAAGTAGATGTTCTGCAATTCCTGCGTGAACTCGCCGACCTTGCCGTTGCCGACCGGACGGCGGTCGACCTCGATCACGGGTGAGAAGCAGCTCTTCGCATGTGTAGAGCTCGGTGCGGTCGATGCTCCGTTCCACCACGGGCAGGTTGAGCTCGTCCTTGATCACTCCCATCAGCAGGGTCCTGGTCACGCCTTCGAGGATGTCGTCGGTGACGGGCGGCGTGATGAAAGCGCCGTCCTTGAGCATGAACAGGTTCTCCGCCGAACCCTCTGAGACGTGGCCCTCGACGGACAGCACGATCGCCTCGTCGTAGCCGTTCTCCACCGCTTCGGATTTGGCGAGCGCTGCCTGCGCGTACGAGCCTGTGATCTTGGCGCGTGCAGGCAGGGCCTGGTCGGGCACGCGGCGCCAGGTGCTGACCATGCACCTGATGCCGGCCTCGACCTCGACGTAGTTGCCGAACGGGATCGCGTAGATGAAGAAGCCGCGGTTCAGGTTGTGCAGCCGGACTCCGATCTCTTCGCTCGACGTGTAGAGGAGTGGCCGGACGTACACGTCCGACTTGAATTCGTTGCGACGCAGAAGCTCCACAGTGAAGTTCACGAGCTCCTCGGTCGAAAAGGGAAGCTGCATGCGCATCACGTTCGCGGAGCGGTGCATGCGGTCGTAGTGCGCGGCTGGCTGGAGCAGGAAGAGCTGGTTCTTCTTGTCGTTCCAGTAGGCGCGGATGCCCTCGAAGACGGCGGTTCCGTAGTGCAGCGCGTGGGTCATGAGGCCGAGCTTCACGTCGTTGTACCGCGCGAACTCGCCCTCGAAGAAAACCCACGTGTTCGGATGGGCCGACGGTTTCTTCACCGCCGCCTTCGCTCTGGTATCCACACCCATCGGGCTAAGTGTAATTGCGAAGCCGCATCCGTCCGGGCGCGAACGCGCCGGGCGACTTCCCCACAAGCGGGGGAATGTACGATTTCGGGCGTGAGCGTCTACGGCATCATCGCCGACCTCCGTCGCGAGCACCCCACCCCGGCCGCGACGCAGACTCTCGACCTTGTCGTCGCCGGGCTGGGCGGGACCCGGGACAACCTCAAGGAGGCTGTGGCCAACCTGGAAGGCAAGCCGCTGCCACCCGGAGGCAAACCGGTGCTCGACGAGCTGCTGCAAAGGGCCAGGGACGAAGGCGTTTACGACCTCGACTACGGTCCCGACCCTTACGACAAGCCGCCGCTCGAGTCGCTCGACGAGGGCACCGCCGGCATCGGCGCGCTGCTTGCGATCTCCTCGGTCGCGGGGATCGCGCTCGCCATCGCGGCAGTCGTGGTGGGCCTGAACGCGATCTTCAGCTCGCACCAGTAGTGCCTGAGTACTCCTTCGACGTGGTCTCCGAGTTCAATGCGGCTGAGCTCACCAACGCTCTCGACCAGGCGCGCCGTGAGGTCGGCACTCGATTCGACTTCAAGGACACCGCCACGGTTTACGACCAGCGCGACGACCTGATCGTGATCGAGTCGGCCAGCGAGGATCGCGCCAGGGCCGCGCTCCAGGTCCTGCGCGAGAAGGCGGCGCGCCGCCAGCTCTCGCCCAAGCTTTTCAAGGCCGACGACCCGAAGACGGTTGGCAAGGGCCGCGGCCAGATCGAGGTCAGGCTCAACGCCGGCATCACCGACGACATCGCGCGCGACCTGCGCAAGCGAATCCAGAACGTGTCGAGCAAGCTGAATGTGCGGATCCAGGGCGATCAGCTTCGGGTCGTGAGCAAGGACAAGGACACGCTGCAGTCGGTGATCAAGACGCTGCGCGAGGCCGAGGACATCCCGGTCCCGCTTCAGTTCACCAACTACCGCTAGCGACCGGTTAGGTTCATCAACATGCTTGTAATACCCGCGATCGACATCCTCGGCGGTCGCTGCGTGCGGCTGACCCAGGGCGACTACAACAACCCCACGGTCTATGCGGACGACCCTGTCGAGGTGGCGAAGCGGTTCGCCGCGGCCGGCGCGAAGCGGGTCCACGTTGTCGATCTCGACGCGGCACGCGGGTCGGCGAGCAACCGACCAGTGATCACGCGGATGCTCGAGCAGTCCGGCATCGAGCTGCAGGTGGCGGGTGGCGTGCGTTCGGCCGAAACGGTGGCCGCGCTGCTCGAGCTGGGCGCGCACTGGGTCGTCATGGGCACCGCCGCCGTCCGTGATCCGCACCTGTTCGACAGGTGCGCGATACAGCATCCCGGGCGCATCCTGGCCGCGCTCGACGTGCGCGACCACAAGGCCGCCGTGGGTGGCTGGCTGGACACCGACCCGGTCGCCATCGGGGCACTCGTCGGAAGGTGGGAGTTTCTGCCGCTCGCCGGGGTCATTCTGACCAGCGTCGACCGCGACGGGACGATGACGGGACCCGACCTCGAGACCCTGGGCAAAGTGCGCAAGATGACCAAGCTCGAGCTCCAGTACTCGGGCGGCGTCACCTCGGTCGAGGACCTCGTCAGGGTCCGGGCGGCGGGTGCCCAGGGGGTCATCCTGGGCAAGGCGCTCTATGAAGGCCGGATCACGCTGGAGCAAGCGCTCGGGACGTGAGGAGCCTCGCGCTCGTCGCGCTGGCGCTGGCCCTGGTGGCCTGCGGCGGCCGCGACACCCCGGACGACCAGGGCCTCCACCAGGACATCGTGAGCAGCACGAGCGGCGCCGAGGTGACATTTGACGCGTCCGTGATCACCGACCCTGTGCAGGGAGGCGACCACGAGCGGTTCGAGGTGCAGGCGCCCACCGGCGAGACGCTCGAGGTCGACCACAACACCAGCCTCGCGCAAGAGGTTCCGGTGCACAAAGGAGACGGCGTTGTGATTCACGGCCAGCTCTACATCGACCCGGGGCCGCGCTACGGCGTCCACTGCACCCACGCGCACACCTCGACCGGATGCCCGATCCCCGGCTGGATCGAGTACAACAACAACTATTACGAATGAGCCGCCGGGCACGACCGTCACCGCCTAGCTTCCTCCGCAACCTCGGGAACGGGTCCTACGGCCCGCTCGAGCGGTTGCGCGTGATCGTCAGCAACGTGCGCCGCAAGAGCGGCGGGCGGGGATGCTGCGGGAACTACGGCGAGCCCGGGTGTTGAATGACGACAGACGAGGCCCGTGCGGCCGGTTTGATCAAGTAAGGGGAACCACATGATGCGCGCGGTCGTGTACGAGACGCACGGTGGGCCTGACGTGCTCGACTACAGAGAGGTACCCGATCCGGCGCCCGCGGACGGGCAGGTGCTGGTGCACGTCGAGGCGGCGGGTGTCAACTTCCGCGACGTCTACGAGCGCGAGGGCCGCGAATACGCCCTGCAGCCGCCCGCGATCGTCGGCGTCGAGGGTGCGGGCACCATCGCCAGGACCGGCCAGCGCGTGGCCTGGGTGGGCGTTCCTCACAGCTACGCGGAACGGGTGGCGGCCGATCCGAATCGGCTCGTCCCGGTTCCCGACGACGTGGAGTCTGACGTGGCCGCGGCAGCCCTCCTGCAGGGGATGACCGCCCACTACCTCGTCTTTGACTCTTACCCGGTCCAGAAGGGCGATTGGGTGGTGGTCCATGCGGCGGCGGGCGGGGTCGGCCAGCTGCTGACGCAGCTCGTCAAGCTGCAGGGCGGCCGTGTCCTGGCGACGACCTCCTCCGGCGAGAAGGCGAAGCTGGCGCAAGAGGCCGGCGCCGACGAGGTCGCGCGATACGAAGGGTTCGCCGAGCGGGCCCGCGAGATCACGCACGGCGACGGGGTCGCGGCCGTTTACGACGGCGTCGGCAAGACGACCTTTGACGAGGGGCTGAAAGCGATCCGGCCGTTCGGGCGGATGATCCTGTACGGCGCATCGAGCGGACAGCCCGACCCGCTGACGCTGATGATGCTGGCCAGGTCAGGCTCGCTGTACGTGCAGCGGCCGACCCTCAACACGTACACGCGCACGCCCGAGCTTCTCCGAGACAGGGCTCAGAAAGTCTTCGAGCTCATCGGACAGGGCAAGCTCGACGTCCGGATCGGGGCGCGTTACCCGCTCGCCAAGGCGCGCCAGGCGCACGAAGACCTCGAGGCGCGCAAGACGACCGGCAAGATCCTTCTGCTGCCCTAGGCCCTACTTTTGCGGGGAGCCTTCCTCGCGACCTGCCACACCGTGGCCTGCGCCACCGGCCGGATCACGATCTCGTCGATGTCGACGTGCGGAGGTCGGGTGACCGCGAACGCGACGCAGTCGGCAATGTCCTCCGACGTGAGCGGCTTGAGGCCTTGGTAGACGGCTCGCGCCGCCTTGCGGTCGCCGTGGAACCGCACGACGCTGAACTCAGTCTCGACAAGTCCCGGGGCGATCTCGGTGATCCGGATCGGCTCGCCGTTGAGCTCCAACCGCAACGTCTTCGTGATCGCGCGCACCGCGTGCTTGGCCGCGGTATAGCCGGCGCCTCCCTTGTAGGTCTCGAAGCCGGCTATCGAGCCGATGTTCACGATGTGCCCGTGCTTCGCCTTGCGGAGCAGCGGCAAGCACGCGCGTGTCATCCACATCAGGCCCAGGACGTTGGTCTTCCACATGCCGATCCACTCGTCGTCGACTGCCTTCTCGATCGGGTTAAGACCGAGCGCGCCACCTGCGTTGTTGACCAGCACGTCGATCCGTCCGAAGCGCTTTGTCACCTCGCGCACGAAGTCGCTCACGCTCTGCTCATCCGTCACGTCAAGGTGCAGCGCGACTCCCTCTTCCCCGGCCACTCGCTGCAGCCGGTCGACGCGGCGAGCGCCGACCACGACGCGGAATCCATGACGCCCCAGCGCGATGGCCGTGGCGGCCCCGATGCCCGATGAGGCTCCCGTGATGACTGCGATTGGAGTCACGTTCTCCGCCCCCTGGTTAACGGATGCAAAAGCGATGCCGTCCAAGCGTAACCTAGAGAAAAATGCTCGATGCGCTGGTGGCCTCCGCCGTCCTCCTCCTCGTGGTCGCCGGTGTTGTCGTGATCCTCGGGCCCCGCAACGTGATGCGCCGGATCACGTCCATGCGGCGCCCGGTCAAAGTGCCGGCCGTCTTCCAGTCGCGCGGGCCGCGAGAGGTCGTGCCGCCGGGGCTCAATGCCAAGACGCAGCGCGTCGTTGTCGCTGCCGCGCGCCTTTCGAACTGGATGCGCGCTCACGGCCATGAGGACGTGGCGCGCGAGATCCGCAACGGCGCCGCCCGCATGACCGGCAACGAGCCGGCCGGCCTGTACTCGCTACAGACCACGCTGCGCCGGATCCGTGTCGTCAACATCACAGATACCGCGTCCCAGGAGCGGTTGAAGGCCTTGGTGGGCGAGCTCCGCACGGCTGTGGAGGATCGTTTCGAGCAGCTCGAGCTCCTTCCCTTCCGAAAATCCTGAACAGCGACCGGCGGAGGATCAGCTCCGGCTCCCCCTTCGAAGATCCTTTCGGCTACTGCCGCGCGATCCGCACCGGCGAGCGGGTCCTGGTGTCGGGAACGGCGCCTGTCTGGCCCGACGGATCGGTTGACCCCGACGCGTACGTCCAGGCAAAACGCTGCTTTGAGATCATCGCGACCGCGCTCGCGGAGGCCGGCGCGTCGCTGGACCAGGTAGTTCGCACACGGATGTACGTGACAGCCCTGGATTGGGTCGACGCCGTCGGCACAGCACATGGCGAGGCGATGGCCAGGGCCAGGCCCACCGCAACCATGGTCGTCGTGAAGGGCCTGATCGACCCCCGCTGGAAGGTCGAGATCGAGGCGGAGGCCGTTACGTCTTAGGCTTCGGCCCTTTTCCGGCCTCGACGTATCGCTTCAACGACTCCAGGTTCTGCTGGATTCCCGCCGCGTACTGCGTTCCGAGCAGTCCTGCCGCGAAACGCAGCAGACCGCCCAGCTCGTAGTTCATGTCGTAGACGAGCCGGGTCGATCCGTCTTTGCGCTCCGTGTACGTGTAAGCCCACGTTCCGCTGAGCGGGCCCTTGACGAACCTGCCGGCGCACTTCTTTGGCTTGTTCCACACGTCCTGCTCGACCTCGAGAGTCACCTTGTGTCCACCCGGCAAGCGAAGGTGATAGCGATAGCGCGTGCCCTGGCCAGGGGAACCACCGTCGAGCTTCTCCGCCTTGTCGAGATAGGTCGTCCACTTCGGCGCGTTATGAACGTCCTCGGCGACGACAGCCCACACGCGTTGAGCAGGTGCTTCGATCACTACTGATTCGTGGATCCGCGCCACACTGGGATGATCGCACCGATGCTGGAAGCGTCACCGCCGCGGACCCTGGGCGCGCTGCGCCACCGCAACTACCGGCTGTTCTTCGCGGGCCAGACCATCTCATCGGTCGGGACCTGGATGCAGAGCGTCGCCATGCCCTGGCTTGCGCTCGAGCTGACGCACAGCGGGCTTCTGGTCGGCCTCGTGCTGGCGGCGCAGTTCACCCCCGTCCTTGTTGGCAGCCAGCTCGGTGGCGTGGTGGCGGATCGCTTCCGGAAGCGGAACGTGCTGCTTGCCACGCAGTCGGCCTTCATGGCCCCCTCGTTCATGCTGTTCGTCCTGAGCGCGAGCGGCCACGCGCACTACTGGATGGTCATCCTGGCCGCCCTTGCCACGGGCACGATCAACCTGTTCGACGTCCCCGCCAGGCAGTCGTTCCTCGTCGAGATGGTCGGCCGGCACGACCTGATGAACGCGATCGCGCTCAACTCATCGGTCTTCAATGGCGCGGCCGTCGTCGGACCTTCGATCGCGGGGGTGCTGATCGCCCTGGTCGGCGTCCCGCTGTGCTTCCTGGCCAACTCGCTCAGCTACCTCGGCGCGGTCGCCGCCTTGCTGTTGATGCGAGACCTGCCCGATGTCGCGACAGCACACGAGCAGCAACCGATGCTTGCGCGGCTGGCCCAGGGCGCGTCATACGCGCGCCACGAGCCCGTGGTTGGGATGCTTCTCATCACGCTGGCCGTGTTCTCGCTGTTCGCGATGAACCGCCTCACGCTGATTCCTCTTTTCGCTTCCCAGGTGCTGCACGTCGGCGCGCAGGGTTTCGGGTTCCTGGTCGCGTCGATGGGCCTGGGCGCGCTGGCGGGAGCGCTGACGCTGGCATTCCTTCCTCACCTCGGCGCCGACCCGCGCCGTCAGCTGTGGATGGCAGCGATATGGGTCGGGGCGCTCCTCGAGTTTTCGATCTCACGTGTCTTCGTGATCTCGCTCGTCACCCTGTTCGTCGCGGGCTACTGCCAGATCTCGTTCCTGGCCACGACAAACAACCGCATCCAGACCATCACGCCCGACCACCTGCGCGGCCGCGTGATGGCGCTGTACGCGCAGGCCCTGATCGGCGTCGGACCGCTCGGCAACGTCCAGGCCGGCGCGCTGGCCACCCTCCTGGGCGCGCCGTGGGCGATGGCGATCGGCGCGCTCATCGCGGGCGGGGTCGTGTTCGCGATCGCGCTGTTGCGGCCGTCGGTCTTCGGGTTCGGTCAGCCGAGAAACACTTCGAGCACGGCGGCGACCGCCAGCGCGGGCACGAGCCAGCGCAGCGCCCGGACGTAGTCGGCGAGGGCTGCCAGCACCCTGGCAGTCCAGCCACCTCGCGCGTCCATGTGAATCGCGGTCGCGCCCACGTGGATCGCCAGGCCGCCCGCCACGATCGCCGCGGGAATCTCGACGAAGCCGTTCGGCACGATTCCGGTCAAGGCGAGACTCCAGGACGAGAGCGCCGCGGCGAAACCCAGCAGGAAGCCGGGTGCGAACGTGAGCAGGAATCCGCTGAGCCCGGCAGTCGAGATCGCAAGCACCGCGACCAGGATGAAGGCGAGCACGTTGTGGCTGAAGATGGCGGCCGCCTCGTCGATCGCCCCTCCGCTGCCTGCCGATTTCACGAGGCTCGACAGGACAGGCCGCACCACCGCCTGCGGGATCGCGTTCGACACGCCCGCGAGATACCCCACCAGCGCCCCCACGGGTAGACCCACCGCCGCGAGCAGCAATGGCGTGCGGCGCATCCAGATCAGGCGGAGGATGCCCGGCCGCCGCTCGAAGCTTGCGCGCAGCGCACCCAGTGCGCGCTGCATGGGATGCCTGTTGCCGACCTCGCGCGAGAGCAGCGCCTCGCGCGAGAAGCCGTTGAAGCCCATGCGCAGAAGGACGATCGCGAGGAGACCCATGGCAAGGGCGAAGCCCCACAGGATGTCGGCCCGGCCCAGCAGGATGAGAGCCGCCTCTACCTGCAGCACCACCGACATCGGCAGGATGATGAAAGAGGCCATGACGTTGGCCGCTCGCATGGTTCTTGCGTTGAGGCTGATGATCACCGCGCCCGCGACCATGGCCGCGACCTGGCAGATGGTCGAAAGGGCGAGGGCCAGCAGGATGCCGACGGGGAAATAGCCGAGTCCCGGAAAGGTCACGAGGCAGTAGACGAGCAGTCCGCCGTAGCAAAGCGTGAGCGAAACCGTCAGCACCGCGATGACCTTGCCTGCGTAGATCTCGGCCTCGCGCAGCGGAGTCGACAGCAGGACCTCGAGCGTCGTGCGCTCACGCTCGCCGACGAATGACTCGAGGGCGAGGACCAGGGAGAAGCTCGCGGGGATGAAGACCACGAAGAAGGCGCCGACGAGGGAAAGCCGGTTGACCACAGCCGTGCCGCCGCCGAATGCGGCGAGCGCCCGCACGCCGGCTCCCGAGCCGATCGGAATCGCTAGCGCAAGCCCCACCATGGCCGCGATGAGGCGCAGCTCGCTGACCGCGTCCCGCAGGTCGCGGGCCGCCACCAACCCCGCTTTACGCCGTTCGAGTTTCGGCCAGCTCATGGTGGTTCCCGACTATCGCGAGGTAGATGTCCTGCAGCGTCGGCAGCTCGCGCACCTCCTGGCGCGTCTTCAGGCCCGAGCGACGGCGGAGGTCGACCATGCTGCCGACGGCCAGCGCGCGGCCACCCGACATGATCCCGATGTCGCCGGCGAGGTGCTCGGCCTCTTCCATGCTGTGGGTGCAGATGACCAGCGCGCAGCCCTCCTTCTGCAGGTCCTGGAGGTAGAGCCACGCGCGGCGCGCGCTGTCCGGGTCGAGAGCCGAGGTCGGTTCGTCGGCGAGCACGAGACGGGGCCGGTGGAGAGTCGCCCGGATCAGCGCCACCTTCTGGCGCATGCCCTTGGAAAAGGTGCCGAGCCAGCGGTCGCCCGCGTCTGTGAGCTCGAAGATCTCCAGCATTTCCTCGATCCGGCGGCAGCGCAGCGCCGGCTCGAGGTCGTAGATCGCGCCGAAGTGGTCGAGGTACGCGCGGGCCGACATCCGCTCGTACAGGCCGGGGACCTCGGGCATCAACCCCACGCGCGCCCGGACCCCGGCGGGGTCGTCGGCGGCGTCGATCCCATCGACCCTGACCGTGCCCGCTGTGGGCCCAAGGACACCGGCCATGCACCGCAGGGCGGTCGTCTTGCCCGCGCCGTTGCGGCCCAGCAGGACGAGGCACTGGCCCTCGTCGACGCGCACGCTCAGGTCCTGGAGCGCGAGCACGTCGCCATAGCGTTTGGCGAGACCGTCGACCTCGAGCATGGCTACAGGATTCTGACGGGCCGACCTCAGGAAGTTGGCGACTTAGGCGGCGTCGGGAACCGTGGGCCAAGGCTTGGCGTGAGGTGCCTGACCGATCGGCTGAGCCAGATGACCATGCCGACTGCGGAGAGAAGGAACGCCGCGAAGCCGGACAGGAGCACCACGACCGGCGGCCCACCAAAGCCGGCCGCGACCAGCCCGCCGATGCCGCCGCCGACGGACGCAACGATCATCGACAGCATGCCCGGCAAGGTCTGGAGTCCGTGGAAGAGCGACCCCAGCCGGTTCGCGCCGACGGGATCGATGCCCAAAGTC
>WNFD01003348.1_pt1 | contig 25941 bp, 33 predicted proteins | sample 5400491 | NCBI WGS metagenome assembly WNFD01 (sample SAMN13153343, study PRJNA577476) | soil metagenome | isolation source: 120 cm saprolite under Douglas fir tree site 2 hole 2 replicate 2 | place: USA:California | collected 2015-04-18
CTGGTACACCCATCTTGTCACTGTGGGACAACAAGAGCGGAATATCGTCCACTCGTTCTGTCGTAACACTTACCTGTTCTGTCATGCCGACAGCTTACCGCATTTGCAAAATCTTGTCACTTTTTGGCCGAACCATGAGAAGATAGTTGACCATTAACAGCAAGCGGTGTTCAGTCGTCCAGAGAGGCCCAATCCCTGTAAGGCGGCTTTGAGAGCGTCCTCTGTTCCAAGGCGCATCACCTGCGAGACCCGTACCAGTTTACGCCGTCGGTAGCTTTTCTTCACCTGGCCGTAGATCAGACCTGCCTCCACCTGCCTCCGGCGCACGTTGCGCCCTCGACATCCCACTTCTCGCCACTGCCCAAAATGGGCCGTCAAGGCATAAAAGTACACATGCAAGCCATCACTCGTGAAGAGCTGAATGCAGCCAGGAGCCAAGAGCTGTCGCAGGGAATGGATGACGCGATGGGCCATGTGTTGTGTGCGGTGACCCAGATGGAGCACGGGCAGAAGCTTCGTGCAGGGGTCGATCGCCAGCCACAGCCAAAGCACTTGCTGAGAGCTGCGCAGCCGAATGCGCAGTTCGTCCAATTGGATGTGTGGGATCTGGAGGGTGTGGAAGCAGCGCTGATGGAAGATCTCTGCGTGTCCGCCTGCACGAGTGAGCCACGTCGTGATGGTGGCTTGTCGGTAGCCGAAGATCCGTTCAGCGGCAGAAGCATCCAGCCCTTCGGCCAGCGCAGAGAGCACCACTGCGACCTGCTGAGAAGGGGTTTTCAGACGGTACAAGGGCGTGTGACGCCGAGCACTGAACGTGATGTGGCAAGCCTGGCAGCGAAAAGTCTGGATGCATTCGACTTGGCCAGGCTTGCCATCTCCGACCAAAGCGTGGATCTGAGCATCGGTGATGCCGAAGTAGGGGCACTGCGCGTTGGGACAGGCGTAGCCCGCGGTGTTCACTCGCTTGGGTGCTCCCCGTCGGCTTTTCACCTCACACCAGGGGCGTACAGGAGCAAGTGCAGGCTCCCCAACCGACGAGTGGGAAGGTTGAAGAGGGATCCGGTCAAGACGCCAAAGCAGCGCCAGAGAGAGGAGGAAGAACACGAGCAGGACCACGAACACATGAACAGCCATAAAAAATCCTCGCTGCTTGAAATGGGGAGTATGGAGAACTCCTTGAGAAGCAAGGATAAGCAGAGTCTACCGTCCTGTCAAGCTGTTGGGAGAGAGTCCGAATTATCCACCATCGTGAATAACTGTACCCCCTTTCCTCATTGTTGAGATGCAGGCGTAAAAATAGTATACTACATACAAATCTTTTAAGTGAGAAAAAAGATTTAGCTCCTAATAAGCTGCATTTGAAAGAGGTTCACGCCGCGTCTGCTCATATCAATCCTTGTGCTGGCTACTTGGACCATCCGTTCTTGAATCGCCAGCGAAGAGCAGGAACAATGAAAATGGAGACCGAACAGGTGGCCGTTGCCGCAGAAGGCGGCGTAGGCTTCCATCGCACACTCCCACTCCTGCGTGAACACCAGCACATGATTGCGGCACGCGCCTGGCGCAGAGTGCGCTCGGTCAAAGCTCGCATTGGAGGCCACCATGATCACCCGGTCTCGCAATGCCCCTTACCGTTGGGGCCAAATTCGCGGAAAGGGAGGAGCTGCCGCTAGCATGAAAAGGCCATCGGCTTGCAACTCTACCGCTTACTCATCATTGGCCCAATCTTCATGTGCGCGGGGGCTCGCACCTTCTGCATCGACACCCAACTCCTGTTCCCGCGAGGCGCTCGCGTGCTGGACATCCCTGATTTCATCAAGCCGCTTGTGCTGGTATTCCAGCTCTGCCCTCAATTCGTCGATGTGCGTTTCGATGAGACTCAGCGCTGCATAGGCTTCTTCAACGATCGCATGATAGCGCGCCTCGGGTCCACCTGGGATGAGAATGTTGGAAGCCTCGATGCTGGCCAGGGTATCGAGTCGCGAGCGTATGCCAGCGATCGCCGCGGTGATGTCGTCCTGGTCGCTCATAATTGCCGCTCCTTAATAGTTACAGAACATGAGGAGCCCAGGGCTTTCAGGGGGGAGCTCGTAGGCGAACAGCTTTTTTCCTACGTCCTCCAAGCTCATATGAGCCTTCGTCGCTGGGCCGGTACGCGCGTCAAAGTACAAGCCAATTTCAAGTAATCGCTGCTCTAGCATCGGCACTCCTCCTCTACTTTCTTGGGGGTGAAGTCTTCAACATCATATGGTGGCTCTGCAGGTGGAGCTGTATGCGCTCGGAGCGGAAGCAGCGCAGGCGCTCGTGTGCTTCCACAGAAAATCCTTCCTGTAGCGCTGATCCAGAGAGGTAAAGCGGTCCATCTGCTTGTAATAGCGCTTCGAAGGTCGGTGTATGCAGGCGCGTTTCCTCTCTCCAATGCTCAGGATTAATTTCCTCTTCACATGAGAGACGATCGAAAGGGTCGCTCATGATGGTTGATCCTGCAGGCGGGTCACGTTTAATAACCACTATCTATGCTCCAGGCATAACCAATCTGGCAGCATTCGTGCTCAATGATCGCAAGACCTTCACTATGCTGAAGGCATGCCTTGCTACTGTTCTGATTCGAGTGTATGCCGAGTATCCCTGATTTCATTCTGCTTGCGCTGGGATTCCAGGAATTGAGAATAGCCTGGCATATTTACCTCAAATGCTCTTGTTGCGCTCTCCTGTGCTGCATGTATGCGCAACTCTAACTCGGGTATGATCGTCTCAATAGCATCCACCTTACCCCGAAGTTCATCAGCCCGTTCTTTCAGTTGATCGATAGAGTCTTGCACTGCTTGAATCTGCGCTGTAAAGTGGTGTGTGACGTGATCCTCAACACGTTTATCCAGGCTGGTCCACCAGGCAGCGAGAGCAACAGCCCCAAGAATGCCTAAAAATGCTGTGCTCACTCCTAGAACCGCTGCAACCAGGCCTGCAACAGTCCACCCGTCACAAGGTGACCCACCACCACAGACAGGCCAAAATGTCATTTTTACGACAAGAACCACCAAGCACATGAGAAAAACACAAATGGCGATATAATAGGTTGCTCTAGCAGTACGTGTTACCATACTTCACCTCTCATATTGTCCACCTCGTCGTCTTCGTATGATCTGAGCTCTTTCTCCTTCATTTCAAGAGGCAACAGCGCCGGCATCGACGAGCAATGTACTTCCTGTCATCAGCATCGAGAGGTCGCTCGCGCAGAAGAGGGCAACTCGGGCTACATCATCAGGCACTCCAGCACGCCCCAGCGGCACGCGCGCGTCAAAACCTTCGCCTAAAGCATCTGGCACACCTGCAGCAGCGAGGGCCGCGCGTGCCTCTGCAATGCCAGGGGTCCGAATGAGTGTTGGAGCCAGCGCCAGGACACGGATATTCTGGGGACCGAACTCGATAGCGAGACTCTTGGTCAAGCCTCGTACCGCGTGTTTCGACGAGACATAATGTGAGATGGCCGCTCCACCCTGATAGCCTGCCGTCGAGGCAAGATTGATGATCACCCCTCCTTTGCCAGCTTGCACCATGTGCCGCGCAGCTTCCCTACATCCGATGAAGGTGCCGCGCAGATTGATAGTCAGCACCTGGTCCCACCTGGCGTCGGACATCTCCAGAGCCGGGCTCAATGGGTAGATGCCGGCGTTGTTGACCCAGATATCGATGCCGCCCAATTCGTGTACCGCCTGCGTTGCCACCGCCCCAATCGAGCCACTGTCTGCTACATCGAGCAGGGTAGCGATCACTTTGACCCCGTGTTGCTGTGCAACGCGCTCAGCCGCCTCTTGCGCCTGCTTCTCGTCGAGGTCACTAATCAAGACATTGGCACCTGCCTCGGCAAAGCGCTCACAAATGGCCAGTCCGATCCCTCGCGCTCCGCCGGTCACTACCGCGTTGCGGTCCTTGAGAGAGATCAGTTCAGCAATGGACCTGCCACTGACATCGGGAATTGCCATCTAAGCTTCCTCCTTCCCAAATGGGTTTAAAGAACGCCCCTGTGCTTCAAAAGCACAGATGCAGCATAAGCCTCTGTATTGTACCACCACATGCTTCTATTAGATATGGTGGATAATTCGATCAACCTCTGCAAACCCATTGCCGAGCGGTTTTTCATCAGGGTGCAGTCCAGACAGGTCACCTGATCCTGGAAAACGACTCCATCCAAGGACTGCTGCTCGCACCTTCCTCGACCTGCCCGCTGGATGCACATGCACCCCCATCCAGCTTGAGAGCCTCTCAAGCCGAACCTGGCAGCAAGGGGTAGGAGAGCACCTCCCTGGCTGTCCATCGTCGGCTGGTTCTGCCGGCTGCCATGGCAGGAGTCCGGTGCCGATAGCGTTGCGCCAGCAGTCTACCCCCTCGCTCGCGTGGCTGCACGAGCGCCACGCGCAGGGAGTGGTGAGGACGGACAAAATGGTAGTACGCGCGCCACCATTCCAGATGGGCCAGCAACTGGGGAGCTTGTTGAGAAGTGGCCCAGGTCCGTCTTGCCAGAGCCGCAACGCCATGGCGCACGGTCAGATTCACCCGCTCAATACAAGCGGTGTTCAACCTCCCAGAGAAGCCTCATCTCTGTAAGGCGACGGTGAGATCTATCTCTGTTCCCAGTCGCATCACACACGAGATCCGTAGCAGCCTCCGCCTTCGGTAGCATGTTTTCACCTGGCCATAGATCAAGCCCGCCGCCACCTGCCACCGACGCACTTTCCGCTCACGACGCCCCACCGGGAGCCAGTGTCCAAAATGGGCGGTGAGCGCATAAAAATACAGGTTTAACCCATTACTGGTGAAGAGCGGGAGGCAATCGAGAGCCAGGAGCTGTCGCAGGGAGTGGATCACCCGATGAGCCATGTGTTGGGTGCGCGGACCCAGCTGGAGCACCGGCAGAATCTTGGTGCGGGGATCGATGGCCAGCCAGAGCCAGAGCACTAGCGAGGCGCAGCGCAGCCTGGTGCGCAACTCGTCCAGCTGCAGGTGCGGGAGATGCAAATGGCAGAAGAAGCGCTCGTGCAGAATGTGCGCGTGCCCGCCTGCACGCGTGAGCCAGGTGGTGATGGTGGCTTGCTGGTAGCCGAAGACGCGTTCGGCCGCCGATGGGTCCAGCCCTTCAGCCAGCGCAGACAGGACCATTCCGATCTGCTGAGAAGGGGTTTTCACCCGGTACAACGGCGTGTTGCGCCGGGCACTGAAGGTGGTGTGGCACGCTTGGCAGCGAAAGGTCTGGATCCGCTCGATCTGGCCATGCTTGCCATCGCCAACCAGCGCATGCATGTGCGCATCCGTGTTGGTAAAGTAGAGGCACGCTCGGTTGGGACAGGCTAAGCCTTGCGTGTCTATGCGTTTAGGGGCTCCTCGTCGGCTTTTCACCTCACACCAGGGACGCACAGGCTGTGGTGTCGGCCCTCCACCTGACGAAGGAGGGGAGACGAGACGACAAGCCGGGCAATCGTCAGGAGTGCGGGGCTTCAGGAGCCGGTGGAGCGTGGGGCGCTTGGCTCCTCCTCTTAAGGAGGAAGGCCGAACAGGGAACCAGTCCAGATGCCAAAGCAGCACGAGAGAGAGAAGGAGACAGACCACCAGCAGGAACACAAACATGAACACATGAAGCGCCATCAGAATCCTCGCTGTTGGAAATGGGAAGCCTGGAGATCTTCCTTGTGAAGCAAGGATAACAGAGTCAGCAGTGCTGTCAAGCGAGAGGGACAAAAGTCCGAATTATCCACCATCGCGAGAGGGAGTACCCCTCGGGTAGATACAAGGCCCGATCGATGAAGGCGGCTCCTTTACGGCTGGCATACAGCAGAAAGACCCCCACCTGGCTATTCTCCCGGCGGCCAGCCGTTCCACTGTATTGGCGGGCCACGCCCGCCGACTTCTTGCCTTTCTTCACAAAGCCCGTTTCATCCACCACTAGCACGCTCTCCTCCTCGCTCAGATGCTCGGTCACGTAGGCCCGCAGGTCGTCGCGCACCGCTTCTTCATCCCAGTCGGCTTCTCCCAGCAAGCGCTGCACGCCGCGCGGCCCACGTTCGCCCAGTTGCTCGGCCAACTGCCAGCCATTCTTGCGTTCCACTGGGGCCAGTAAACCTTGCAGGAAGCGCTGCGCCCGCTGGCGTGCCTCGGCTCGTCGAAAACGCGGCCCAATGCGTGCATGTACCTGGGCTAATTCCTCTGTGGCTTGTTGCAGCAGCTCTTCTTCGTTCTCTTGTTGCTCGTCGTCTCGTTCTTCGGTGGTAGACTGCTTCCCCTCTCTGAAGCAGTCTACCACTTTTTCTCCTTAACTGTCACTGTAGTATTAGAGTTTGCGCGCCGACGCATGAATGCTTTTCACCCTGGGCGATGCGTCGTCGTCCATGGAGACCCCCATCCAGCCAACGCGCTGCTGGTCCGTACACCACGTGCTGGAGCTAAGTCGGGCTATGTCTTTGTTGATCCAGAGGGTTTCCTCTGCGAGCCAGAATATGATCTTGGGGTGGTTCTGCGTGACTGGAATGAGGAGCTGCTTGCAGCAGCCGAGCCTCTTGCGTTAGCCCACGACTACTGCGAACTCCTCGCCAGGGAATCTGGCCTGGATGCAGCCAGCATTTGGGAATGGGGCCTTATCGAGCGCGTCTCCAGTGGGTTGTATCTGTACGCCTACGGCTCACGCGAGCACGGCCAGCCATTTTTCACAACAGCACAACACTTGCTGGCTACATAGCTTCTCGCTTGGTTCTCTTGGAGCCCATAAGCCCACGGATTGCGCAACGAGTTTTTAGCTGAGCAAAAGCGATGGTGGATGAATGGTCTCCACAAGGGCTATCAACTCTCTCTCGCTCTCGGTTTCGTAGTGCCTTTGCTTCACCGAAGCAAACTTCCATGCGGCGTTTGAACTCGACGACAATCTCCATACCCTCTCCCACGGACCACTCCTTTGCATCGTCTTTCGCTTTTGCAAACACTTGCGTTCACAAATTTTTTGTGGTATATATTTTGTAGACGTTACCGTTTGCAAAATAGAGCGGCCCTGCACGACTTTGGGGATCGAAGCAAGCAAGGTTTGGTTGTATAGAATGAGAGTGCGCCGTTTCGCTCTTGCCTGTACGATAAAGAAAGAGGCTTCTCATGCGAATTGCACTCTTCACGATTGGGGGACGGGGTGATACCCAACCGTTTGTGGCCTTAGCCGTTCGGCTCAGGCAAGCAGGCCATCACGTCATTCTGGCCGCCCGGCCAGATTTCGCCGCCCTGGCTGCCGAGTATGGCGTCGAGTTTGCGCCGCTGGGCAACCCGTACCAACCGTTCATCACCGGGGCAGCCGAATCCTCAGCGCTGGGCGGAGGCCATCTCCTCCATCAACTGCGCTATGGACTCGCGCAACGGCGGTATTTTTCTGACCACCTCAACCAGGATGCCTGGCGCGCGGCACAGGACGCAGAGGCAATTCTCTACAAATACAGTTGGATCACTGGCTACAGCATCGCGGAAAAACTCGGCATTCCATGTGCTGCCGCCATGTTCTTTCCTCTGACTCCAACCAGAGCCTTTCCCAACTTTTTGATTGGCAGAGGCATCGATCGTGGCCCGCTGCTGAATCGACTGAACTGGAGCCTGAGCGAGCAGGTCGTCTGGCAACTCTTGCGCTCGGACGACACGAAACTGCGCCGTGAGCTCGGGATACGTCCTCTGCCTTTCTTCGGCCCGCTCGCGCGCCAGCAGTGCGAGGAGATGCCGGTCTACTACACCTACAGCCCGGCGGTGCTGCCCCGGCCCGCTGATTGGCCTGAGCGAGTGCAAGTGACCGGCTACTGGTTTCTTGATCCTCCACCAGAGTGGCAGCCGCCTGCCGATCTGCTGCACTTTTTGCAGGCTGGCCCACCCCCGGTCTCGATCGGGTTCGGCAGTATGACCAGCCGCGATGCGCAAGCCACCCTGGACCTCGTCTTGCGGGCACTCGAATTATCTGGTCAGCGTGGTGTGCTCCTCAGCGGCTGGGCGGGTCTGGGCAAGGGCCGCACCCTTCCTGCATTCGTTTGCCGTGCGGAGAGTCTACCGCATAGCTGGCTCTTTCCGCGTATGGCCGCAGTGGTGCATCATGGAGGGGCCGGCACAACGGGTGCAGCACTGCACAGTGGTGTTCCTTCTGTGATCACGCCTCTGGCTGCCGATCAGCCCAGTTGGGCACGACTGGTTTCTGCGCTGGGGGCAGGGCCTGCTCCGCTCCCCTTTCAAACGCTCACCGCAGAGCGACTGGCAGAGGCGATCCGCGAGGCGGTGACGAATGCAGCGATGCGGCAGCGCGCCACCGAACTAGCCCAGCAGATTCAGGCGGAGGATGGGGTGGGACAAACGATGGAACACTTCTTGTGCTCTGTGGACAGGTGGAGGAAGGATAGACCCGTGAGGGGTTAGCAGAGAACATCCGCTTCTGAAACGAGAGGAGCTGGACGAGGCTCGGCGGCATACAAAGCATCCGGACAGACGTGAGCCAGGAGCAGAGGAGGAACGGAGCACTCTTTTCCAGGTCAACATATGACCGAGAGGAGGGTCAGAACCCTATGCAAGAACCACACAGTGCGCCCCGACGACGCGGGCGACCGCGCAGTGAGCCAGCCCATCGCGCCTTACTGGAGGCCGCGCTGCGCGAATTTGTGGCGCGTGGCTATGAAGCGATGAGCCTGGAGGCGATTGCGGCTGCCGCAGGCGTCAGCAAGATCACGTTGTATCGGCGCTGGGAGAGCAAGCTGGCTCTCGTGCGAGAGCTCTTGCAATCAGTGAGTGACGAAACGCCGATTGAGGATCAGGGCAGTCTGGAAGAGAACCTGCGTGTGCTGCTGCGAGAAGCATATCAGGCCAGCATCACCTCACTTGCGGGACAGATCATACCTCGGCTCGTCGCAGAGGTCGCAAGCCATCCCGAGTTGCTGGAAGTGTATCGGAAGGAGATCCTGCGTCCTCGCCTGGAACGGCTGAAGGTGCTCATTGCTCGCGCACACGAGCGCGGAGAACTCCGGGAGGATCTCCCATTTACCATCCTGGCTGATATGTTCGCCGGTCCCATCTTCTATCATCTGACTATGCTCGCCCCTGTCGAGCCGAATACATCAGAGGATGTGCCCGAACTGCTCACCCAGGCGATCCTGAGGGGTATCACCCGAGAGGGAAAGTAGCGCCGATGTTCCTGCGCATCACGGTCTGCTCTCAGATCACCCAATACCAAGGTATCGACAGCCATGGATCGTTTCCCAGAAACGGAGGACATCAGTCAGAGTCATGACGCATTCCGAGGTAACCATCCAGATTACTCCCACATCACGTCCCTCCATGCCGACCTTTATGGGAGAAGTGACAGTTTTTGCTCAGGTGCTTATCCACACAGGAATTCTGAAAATGATCCAGGAACAAGTGCGGTTCGCCCGTGCGCGCTTTGGCCGCTATGACTTGATCGATTTTGTCGCTGTCCTCATTGGCTATGCTCTTTCCGGTGAACCCACCCTGCTGGCTTTTTACGAACGACTCGCTCCGTGGGCCTCGCCGTTCATGGCCCTGTTTGGTCGAGATCTGTTGCCCCATCGCTCGACCTTGTCTCGTTTTCTTGCCGCCCTCGATCAGTCAACGGTGGAAGCCCTCCGTACACTCTTTCAGCGGGATCTGCTTGCACGGAGGCCGTTTCCCTCTCTCGGTGGCCTGTTTGATCGGACAGGCAAGCAGTGGCTGGTCATCGATGTCGATGGGACCCGACAGGCGGCTCGTCAACGTGCGTTGCCACAGACGGAAGACTTGCCCTCTCCTCAGCGTCGGTTTGACCAGGTGTGTGCCCCGGGCTATCAGGGACGCAAGCGGGGAGAAGTGGTGCGCACCCGCACAATCCTGCTTCAGACGCATACGCATCAGTTTCTCGGTACGTTTGGAGCGGCAGGCAACGGGGACTATCGCGGCGACCTGCGGCGAGCTGCGCAAGTGATCTCCAGTTATGCAACGAAGCTGGAGTTCCCCACAGCTTCTATCCTCGTGCGGTTAGACGGCTTGTATGGCGATGCTGCGCCCCTGCTCGATGTCCTCTCAACTGGTCTCGGCGTCATTACCAGAAGTCGTGCCTACCACCTGCTGGATCTGGAAATCGTCCAACAGCGACTGGTACGTGCCCCAGATCATGTGAGCACCCATCCAGAAAGCGGCATGACACGAGCGCTCTACGATTGCGTCTCCGTTCCCTTGACACCAGCTGGACCCGAGGTGCGTTTGGTCATCGCTACCCATGCGGCCACAGGCTCTGCCCCCGCTGTTGGCACGGAGCGTGACGGAATGATTTACGAATTATTTGTCAGCACCCTTCCCTCCCCGGCGTTTACCGCCTCGGACGTGCTCGATCTGTATCTGCATCGTGGGTCGTTTGAGACCGTGCTGGCCGATGAAGACGATGAGCAGGAGTCTGACCGGTGGTATTCTCATACGCCGTGTGGTCAGGAGTTCGCCCAGATCCTCGCACAATGGGTCTGGAACCTCCGCCTGGAGTTGGGGCAGGCGCTCTCCCCATACGAACTACGCACAACTGAATTTGCTCCAGCTCGTGCTGTCGAACCGGTTCACATGTGCGAGTCTGCCGAGCTTGGGCAGGGTCCGGCTTTCAGCACGAGAGCGCCTGCGGCGTATGGCCCTCCCCAATGGGCCCGCCCATCCTTTACCCATGGCTTTCCCGGTTCTGCATTTACTCCGCAACCTGATGGGACGCTGCGCTGTCCTGCCAACCACCCACTCTATCTCCAGGAGCGGCGTCCCGAACGTGATGGCTCCCTGCGGGTGTTGTACGCGGCGCGCATCGGCCACTGCCGTTCCTGGACTGCTGCCGCGCACAGTGTCAAGAAAGCAGCACTACGCTCAAACCGCGACGGGTGAGTGCAGTGTTGTGGCCGAGTGACTCCGCTCCCTCAACTTCCTCTCCTGCTGGAGAAATGACGCTTGTCCCGCTGCCTCTCGCGCCGGTGCTGTGGAAAGACTGGCCACGCTGTGATATCCGACGCGCCTGGCTCAAAATCATCCGTCGCGAAACGGTGGTCTTTACCGATCTGAGCCGGGCTCTCACTATCGCCAGTTCCTCCAGTCACGCCAAGCACGTCTTGACCCGAGCTGCGCGCGCGCATTGGCGTCTCTCCTGGGAACAGCGCCTGGCACGCAATGCTCGTCCATCGGACACTCCTCGGCTGATCGTCACGCTTCACGGACTGCCAGCCACCTTTGCCTCTTCCTTTGGCTTTGATCTCCTTGCCAGCGCCTAACCTCACCGATTGTTACGGATGATGTTTCTTGTCTCGATGCCGAATGCTCTGACCACTTTTCTTGCATTAACACCATTCGATTATCAGCATATATCTCGACTTTTGTTCTGATACAGGGTCTATGGTAGTCTTAGACACGCTCCTTTACTTGAGGTTATCTCGTTGCGCAACCCGTGGGATAAGGGTCACTGGAGTACCAGAAGCTGGTTACCGTGGAGCACCGCCCAACCCGATCTCGTTTCCGTCAGGGTCGCGGTAGGTGATCTTGCGCACGCCGCCCGTGTAGGTTTCCCGCTCCACAGGGTCGAGTCCCCGCTCGGCGATCTGCGCGACGAGCGCATCGAGGTCATCGACGAAGAGCGTGTGCCTGGCGTGGCCGGCGTGTTCCGGCTGCTGCACAATGTACAGGTATCGATGCTCCGCCAGCTCCCAGACGGCCTCGGTGTCGTGGGGAAAGAAGGTGGGCGGCGAGCCCAGCAGCCGTTCGTACCACGAGAGTGCCGCCGCGTAGTCAGCGACCGGGATGCCCGCGAACAGGTCGAGCTTCGTGGTCTGAATCACGCGTCGTGCTCCTTTCTCTTCACAACAAGATCATCTCAGACGCAGAGGTATACTTTTCTATACACGCCTCGGAGTATACCGGTCTCAGTTTGAAAAAAGCAGAACAGGCTCTAGAGACAAGGGCTTTTGGACGATGCGCCGTCATGCTGCTATCTCCTACCCGGCATGGTACATACTGGCTCAGGCTGTGGTGTGCACGACGGCTGAAAAGAGAGCAGGACGATGAGCGGAGACGCTGAAACAGAGACCTCTCCCGGTTGACGATCAGGACCAATGACCCACCATCATTCTGCCTGCTTTGGCCCCTTCCTCAAAGCGTCGGCCAGGATCCCCGTCACCTCCGCCAGGCTCTGTCCCCGGTGTCGCTCCTCCGGCGTCTCCGTGCCCAACTCCGTCTGCTCCACCAGCCGGTAGAGGGCTGCCGCCCCCTCCAGCATCTGAGGCGGCAGTCCCAGGTCGGCGAAGGTGCGCGCGATCTCCTCCATTTCCCCGACCCAGCGATAGGCCTTGGGCGGCATACGCGGGACCTGGCGCTCGAACCACCCCAACAGCTCAGCCTGGCTCCCCCGCAGCTCGCCTATCAAGGTCTCACTCAGGCCAAGGACCTGCCCTGCCACGAGTGCCTGGGTCGCTAGCGCCGTGAGCCCCTTGGTCAGCGAGGCGTAGCACATCTTGAGTCCCGAGGCCCGTCCGACCTGCGGCCCGATGATCCGCACATCCAGGCCGTACTCGCCCAGGAGCGCGAGTCGTGCTGCACCGGGTCCCGAGGCGTACAGGCGCGTCTCTGCTCTCCCGGCTCGCGGAGGCGCACCGATGATGCCCACATCGACCACCTCGGCCCCCACCTCGCCCAAGAGGCACTCGATAGATCTGACGGTCCGCGGGGAGATGGCGTTGCAGTCGGCGAACAGCGGGGTGCTGCCGGTGGCGCGCATCGCCACTGCTATTCGTTCAGCGAACGCGTAAGCCTGAGCGGGAACCAGCACGGAGAGGAGCATGTCGGCCTTGCGCACCAGGGTTTCATCATCGCTGACATCGGTGATCCGGCCTGCCTTGCCAGGGCAACCGTGCGAGCGCTTCGCCCTTGCAGGTTGGTGAGGACACGCAGGCTGTGCTGCACCAGGACGGTGCCGATGGCGTGTCCCATGTCCCCAGGGCTGATGATGCCAATCGTCGGTCGAGCTTTCATTGCTCCCTCCTCTGCTTGCGGTTGGTTCAAGAGTTTCTGACCGCTCACTTACTGGTTACGCTCGCTTCATCGGCCGCCTACCACAGATAGGAAAGCGGCCCGGCTAGCGTGACACTAGTCGCCCCCGGCATTTGCCGCCTGGTAGAGCGTGATCTGCATTCCATCGGGCGTTTGGACGCGCGCATTGCGGTCTCCCCAGGGCATCGGTTTGGCGTTGGACAGTATCTGCGCGCCTGCCTGCGCGAAGACCGCCGCCGCGGCATCGGCATCTGGCACCGAGAGCGCCAAACGCACCGGGCCGCTCACGCGCCGGCCCACTTCCACCTGGTCAACAAAGTCGGCTTGCGGACCATCAAAGAGTTCGAGCGTGGTCTGCGGCCCGAGGGAGAGGATCACCCCGCGGCCTTCCGGGCGCTGCCACTCTTCGACCACGGCCAGTCCCAGCCGGTCACGGTAGAACTGGACGGCCTGGTCAAAGTGCTCCACCGTGAGCGCAATCCGCACTTCACGAACCGCATCGAACGTTGCCATCGGGCTCTTCCTTTCGTGGTTTCCAACAGGTGCCGCCAAGTAAATCGGCGGCCGGGGATCGTCAACCTTTCGCAACGTATTGTACACCAGAGTCCTCGTCACAGAAAAATGGCAGAAGATATCAGCGATCAGCCCGTCTTCACGGTTTTCGTGCTATGACAAGGACCCGGCTTGCTCCTGCTTCCCTTTGCAAAGAGGGCGAACGTCGTCTAAGATGAAGCGAGGAGGCTTTCGTTCTATGAAGCAGAATAAATATGATGATCCGGCATTCTTTGCCAATTATAGTCAGATGGCCCGTTCCATCGGCGGACTGGATGAGGCTGGAGAGTGGCCTGCCTTCCGCGCGTTGCTTCCCACGCTCGCCGATAAAACCGTGCTTGATCTGGGCTGCGGCTTTGGCTGGCACTGCCGATACGCGCGAGAGCAGCGGGCACGCTGGGTGGTGGGAGTCGACCTCTCCGAAAAGATGCTCGCGCGTGCCAGAGCGAGTACCAACGATGCCGCGATCGAGTATCGTCGGCTGGCGATTGAAGACATCGACTTTCCCGCAAGGGCCTTCGATGTGGTGCTCAGTTCCCTGGCCCTGCATTATGTGGAGCGCTTCGACCTCGTTTGTCGCAACGTACAGTACTGCCTGGTACCGGGGGGCAGCTTTGTCTTTTCGGTTGAACATCCGGTCTTCACGGCGCTGGCGGCTCAAGACTGGTATTACGGCCCGCAGGGGGAGCGCTTACATTGGCCGCTCGATCAGTACCAGGATGAAGGCCCGCGTCAGGCACGCTTTTTGGAGCAGAAGGTGGTCAAGTATCACCGCACTGTCGCCACCTATGTGAATACGGTCCTTGAAGCCGGTTTCACCATTACCAGGCTCTCCGAACCGCAGCCCACGCCAGAACTGCTGGGCACGCATCCCGCATGGCAGGACGAAACGCGCCGCCCCATGTTTCTCTTGATTGCAGCCGTCAGGCAGGAGCAATAGGACGGCCAAAGAAGGAACAACGGCACGGAGAAGCCGGGTAGGAGCCTTGTTCTCTTTGCGCGATGGGAAAGGATTGCCTGGATACGGAGGGAGAAGAGCCTCGCATCAACAGTTTCTTGCCCCGATCTTCTCGCGCACGTCACTGATCCCCTCCCCTCCTATCAGCGTATCTCGTCCTACCCATGCGAGATAATTGATCAGGATGAGGTAAATGAGATGCGATGGCCCTGATGGCTCCTTCCACGGCCGAGGCTTCTTCCCGGGGGGTATCGCGCTCGACGATCCCTGACCATTCTGGCCGCTTTCGAAGCTCTGGTCGGGCTGCTCATCGAGGTCACCTTTATCGCCACGCTCACCCGGCGACTATTCGGGAAGTGAGATGGTTCGCGTGCTCAAGGGCTCTTCTTCACCACCGCCCGTTGTGGCATAATGGAGATGATAGCATGCCAGTAATTGCTGAAGGAGGGCAGCGTGACGGAAGATACCGCGGCGAGGATGCGATCCCACTCCATTGACTTGCCAGCCGGTCGCTTTCACTATCTCAGTTGGGGCGCAGAGCGGACGGAGCTCCCCGGTGCCCTCTTGCTGCACGGCATCACGAGTTCGGCTTTGAGCTGGGTGCGCGTCGGCCCTGTGCTGGCAGAGCGCTACCGGGTCTACGCCCTGGATATGCGCGGACACGGCGAGAGCATCAAGCCCCCGCCAGGCAACTACAGCCTGCGCAAGACCGCCGATGACGCCCTGGCTTTGATCGCCGCCCTCGGCCTCGAGCGCCCCGTGCTGATCGGCCATTCCTGGGGCGGGGCAACGGCCATGGTGCTGGCCAGTGGAGCCGGGTCCCAGCAGCCCGTGCCAGCGCTCTTCCACGTGATCCTGGAGGACCCGGCCCACACCTTCGGGCGGGGAGACCCGGAGCAGCGAGCGGCCGCCTATACCAGGGATATTGGCCGTCCCGCCGAGGAGTTGCGCGTCGAACTCGCTGCGAGCAGCCCCGGCTGGACCGATGCCGACATCGAGGGCAAGATTGACGCGCTGCACCGGGTCAGCCGGGAGGCGGTCGTGAGCGTCTTTGCCGAGGCGGGCCAGGATGGTGACCTGCTGCCTCTGCTCTCCAACATCGCTGCCCCCACTCTATTGATTCGGGCCGACCCGTCGCTGGGATCACTGCTCGATGAGGTCGCCTGGGAGCAAGCACGGCGATACCTGCCCGCCCACAGCCGCGCCGTCCAGATCGACGGGGCCACCCACAACATCCACCGCGGTATGTTCGATGCGTTCATGCACGTCGTCAATGCGTTTTTGAACGAGACGTAGCGGAGAAGCGCCATGCAAGATTCGGTAGGCGGGCCTTCGCCCGAGCTGGCCCGCGGAGTCTCCTTGCTGTGTTCCTTGCAACGGGAAGATGGGAGCGTCGCCGGCGAGGTGGTCTGGAGTCCCGTTATCACCGCGCAGTACGTGCTGACCGCCTACATGATCGGCCAGCCGATTGAGTCGCAGCGGCAGGCCCGCTTCTTGCGTTACTTTCGTCAGACACAGACGGCAGACCGGCTATGTCTTCGTCACGGCCCTGGTCTATGTCGCCCTGCGGCTGCTGGGTCTCTCAGCAGCCGACCCACTCTGCCTCCAGGTCCGTCTCTGGCTGCGCGACCACGGCGGGGTGGAGTCCATCCCGAGCTGGGGGAAGTTGTGGTTGGCCATGATGAACCTCTACGGCTATGAGGGCATCAACCCGGTCCTGCCAGAGGCCTGGCTGCTGCCGCGCGCCCTCCCGCTCCACCCGGCGCAACTCTACTGCCACACGCGCCTGATCTACCTCGGCTTCAGCTATCTGTACGCGGTGCGCTTCCGGCGGGCGACTTCATCCAGCAGCTGCGGAGCGAACTCTACCAGCAGCCGTTTGAGGCCATCCCGTTCCGGGCTTTCCGCCACCGGCTTTCGCCCACCGATGTGTACCTCGCGCCGAACCGGCTGCTGCGCGGGCTCGCTGATCTGGAAGGCTGGTACGAGCGGCATCATTGCCCCGGGTTGCGCCAGCGCGCGTTGCAGCGGGTCCTCGAACACCTCCTGTTCCACCACCGGCAGGCCAATGGAGTGTCGCTCAGCCCGGTGAACGGTCTGCTCAACGTGCTCGCCCTCTCCCACGCCGGGTACCGGGAGGGCGAGGAGGCCTTCCGGGGCCTGGACTACTGGGCCTGGCAAGACGAGGAGGGCGGCGAGCGCTTTTGTGGCGCCCACAGCCAGACCTGGGACACCAGCTTTGCCGTGCAGGCCCTCTGCGAGGGACCGGAACGCCAGACAGCCAGCCGCTTCCTCAGCGGGGCGGTGCGCTACCTCAAGCGGGCGCAGATGATCGAGGAGGTGCCGGAGCCGGAGCGCTACTATCAGGACAGGCGGCTGGGCGGGTTCTGCTTCAGCGACGAGCGCCACCAGTGGCCCGTCAGCGACTGCACTGCCGAGGCGCTGAGCGCGCTCGGTGCCTTGGAGAGCTGTCTCGGGCCCGAAGCGCAGCTCGAGCCAGCCCGCATCGTGGAGGCCGTGCGCTTCGTCCTCTCGCGGCAGAATGCCGACGGCGGGTGGGGGTCGTTCGAGCGTCGGCGCGGGTCGCCCTTCCTGGAGCGGCTGAATCCCTTCGAGATGTTCGCCAACTGCATGGTGGAACATAGCTACATCGAATGCACCGGCAGTTGCCTGCACGGGCTGCGCCGGACGCTTGAGCGTTTTGAGGAGGCACTTCCCGCCGAAGAGCGAGCCCGGGTTCGCGCAGCGATGCGCAAGGGGGCCGACTGGCTGCGGAAACAACAGCAGCAGGATGGAAGCTGGCCGGGCTTCTGGGGCATTCACTATACCTACGGGACGCTGTTCGGCATCACCGGGCTGCTGGCTAGCGGCGCGAAGCGCAGCGACGAGGCCATTCTCCGCGCCTGCCGTTGGCTGGTGCAGGCCAGACTGGCCGACGGCGGCTGGGGGGAGTCATGGCACGGCCTGTTGGAGGGCCGCTACGTGCCGCACGTGCGGAGCCAGGTAATCATGACTAGTTGGGCCCTGCTGGCCCTCTTGAGGGCTGGGTATCAGGGGGAACAACCGCGAGAGGCCGTTGCGAGTGGGATTCAATTGCTCAGGGAACGCCAGTTGCCGAGCGGTGATTGGCCGGAGGAAGGCGTGGCCGGCGTGTTCTTCAACACGGCCATGCTGCACTATCGCTTGTACAAGACCTATTTCCCGGTCTGGGCGCTTGGTCTGTATGAAAGCACGGTACAGGCATACCAGCGTTCGGATTAAACGAGGGCACAAGCCGGAACTTCCTGCTTCCCATCAGATCGCGCTCATTCCTGCTGCTGACAAGAGCGATGTGCAGAGCGAGCGATTTACAAAATGAGGTTGGACCTGATGAACGCACCTCGACATTTGATTACCTTCAAGCCGGGCGACATCCGCTTCACCTACCGCGTCGGTGGGATCCTCATCCAACGCCAGCATGTGCTGTGCCAGTCGGCGGGCGAAGAGGGCTTCTGGTTCCTGCCCGGGGGACGCGCCGAGGTGGGTGAGTCGGCCCGGACCTCACTGCTGCGGGAGATGCAAGAGGAACTGGGGGTAGTTCTTCAGATTGAGCGGTTGCTCTACGTCGTCGAGAATTTTTTTCGCGAAGCCAGTGATGCCTGGCACGAGCTGGGACTGTATTTCCTGCTGTCTGCCCCGGCCGGTTCGTTTCTCACGCACAACCCGGCGCCCTTCACGCGCCAGGACGAGGTCGGCCACTCCTTGCGCTTCGACTGGCTGCCTATCGCGCAACTTGAGACCTTTCCCCTCTATCCCCTCTGCTTCCAAAAAGCGCTCAAGGACCTGCCTGAGCATCCGGTCCACCTCGAAGAGCACGGCTCCCGCTCCGAGCACGCATGACTATCCCGTCTTCTCGGCGCTCTCCTGCACAAGCAGATGCCGCTGGCGGTCATCGCACCTCCCTCGTTTACTATGGTATACTTGTGCAACTGGTCGCCTCTTGGGGACGGGTAGAGCACGCCAAGGAAGGAAGAGCTTAGGTCTTGCAACAGGGAATCGTTACCTCGTCGGCAGAAAAGCGCCGAGTGGCGGTTATTGGCGCCGACGTGAGCGGGCTGGCAGCTGCAAAGTGCTTGCTCGACGAGGGACTGGAGCCGGTGGTGTACGAGCAGGCGGCCCAGATCGGCGGGCTGTGGAACTACGACGAAACCCTGCCCGATGGCGGTGGCGTGATGTACCGCTCGCTGTGCACCAACACCTCGAAGCAGACGCTGCCCTTCTCCGATTTCCCGCTGCCCCAGACCGCTCCGGACTACCCGCACCGCAGCGAGGTGCTCCAGTACCTGCGCGAGTATGCCTCGCACTTCCGCCTGCACCGCCTCATCCGGCTCAATACGGTCGTGGAGTCGGTAGAACCGGCCGCGCAGGACCGGTGGACGGTGCGTGCGCGCCGGGGAGCACAGGTGACGACCGAGACCTTCGATGGCGTGGTGGTGTGCAGCGGCCGCGACCACTTCCCGCAGTTGCGGCAACTGCCGGGTGCGGACACCTTTGCCGGTCAGCTCCTGCACAGCAGCCGCTATAAGGGAACGGAAGCGTTTGCCGGAAGCCGCGTCGTCGTAGCGGGCGTGGGCAGCAGTGGGGTGGACATTGCCACCGAACTCAGCCAGGTTGCCCAGCAGGTCTTGCTCAGTACAGAGTCGGGCGCCTGGTTCATCCCGCGCTCTATCCTCAACCGACCCTACGACCACCACTTGACGCGCCTGGCGCAGCGCCTTCCCTACCGCCTGCGCCTGTTCCTCTTCCAGCGCCTGTTGCTCATGGAATACCGGCGCATGGGGGTCACGCTGCGGCAGTTGCGGGCACAGGGATTGCTGCTGCAGCGCTTTGATCTCTGGAGCGCACGGCTCACGCCCTGTAACGATCTGCTGCAGCGCATTCAGCGCGGCACCATTCAGGTGAAGCCGCGCATTGTGCAACTGAAGGGACATGAGGTGCGCTTCGCGGACGGCAGCGTCATCGAGGCCGATGCCCTCGTGTGCTGCACCGGCTACACCCTGCGCTTCCCGTTCCTCCCTGAGGATCTCGTCGAAGTCAAGCAGAACCGCGTCGACCTCTACAAGCATGTGTTCCACCCCGACCTGCCCACGCTTGCCTTCGTGGGACTCTGTACAGTGGCGGGATCGCACCTGCCGGTCGCGGAAATGCAGGGGCGCTGGGTCGCTCGCGTGCTGGCCGGTCGCATGCCGCTTCCCTCACAGGAGGAGATGCACGCGGCGATAGAACGATACCGCACACATCCCAGCAGCCAGAGCCCGGTGCCTATGCAGGTCCAACTGCTGGAGTATGTGGAGGACCTCGCCGCTATGCTGGGCGTGCGTCCGCACCTCTGGCGGCATCCGGGGATCGCCCCCAGGTGGTTCCTTGGCCCCTTCTCGGCAGCGCACTACCGTCTCGACGCGCCTGGTGAGAAGCCGCAGGGTATGATGCTTGGGGGTGGAACACGAGAGCAAATAGGAGAGCATGTGCGAGAGTAAGGGGTACCTCCCGAGGAGGCGGAACGGTAAGGCACGTGGAATGAACTCGCTCAACCAACCCCAACAAGCGCGTGTCACAGCGATACTTCAGCCGCTGTAAGCCCTCAGCAGATGAACAGCAGCGCAAAACAATCCTTGTTCTCTTGTCTGCACCCATCGAGAAGAACGAGACCCTTACACGAAACCGGCGTCCCTTTCGGCCTTTGTCGTGCTGAAGTGCTCCACCCGAACCGGCTCGATATAACCCTGGTGCAGGAACCTGGCAAGTGTCGAGGCGACATCGAGTTCGCTGCGCTGCGTCAAACGCGCCACCTGGACAACCGAGCGCTTGCCATCGAGCAGCAGGAACACCCAGCGTTCCCGGCGCGGGAGCTGGCTGACAAGTGCCGTTGCCTGGATGCCAGAGGCAACGCGAAACGCGGTCGAGGCATCAAAAGCGCCTTGCTGCGTATGAAAGTCTGAAGTCATCCTCTCTTACCCTCTTCGAAATGGCGCTGGAACATGCGATCACAACGTCCTTCTTTTTGGTGTGCGCATACAATCTGTTTCAGCTCGACGACAAAGCATGGTCACGGACGAGGTGCCCAGGCCCGCAGGAGGAAGGCCAGCCCGCAGAACTCCTGGCTGGACAGTTCTGTGTCAAGTTGTTCGCACAAGGAGGCATGTTCCTGGTCCTCGATCACCTCCGTGCGCAACAGGAACGGCTTGACCTGGCGGGCAAAGCGCCTTGCTAGAGCCATAAACCCCTCGTGGGCAGGCTGACCCGCAGACACTTCAATCGCGTACACGGCCTCGTGGATCACACGCTCGTCGATCCCCTAGATGCTGTAGAGAGGCCTCTCGCGTTTCGCGCCACAGCCCGCATCGCGCAGCCACCTTCCCAACATGGGAGTGATGCCCAGGTGACGGCGCTGATACGAAGGGCGATCCACTCCGGCCTTCCCAGAGCGAGACGCAACCAGCTCAGCCCATTCCCACATGCTTTCGGGAATGAAGCTCTGTCCAGCCCGCTGCAAGGCCTCGCAGACGAGCGAGGTCAGTCGCTCGAAGGCCGCGCTGGTGGTGACCGGCAGTTCGGCCTCCGTCCAGCACACCACGCCGCCAGGACGACACAGGGCAGCGCTCATCTGCGCGAGTGCGGGGTAGTCCGCCGTCAGGATGTAGCGGCCGAGGAAGCTGAGATGGACGAGATCGAAACTTGTCTCAGGAAAGAGCGTGGCGGTCATATCGTTCAGGTCCACCGCGAGAAAGGCGACCTGTGACAGCCCGTCTCGATGGGCCAGGGCGTTGGCTGCTTTCACCAGGGGTTCGTCCTGATCGATGCCAATACACTGCAGATCGGGATACTGTCGTGCCAAGGTGCGCAGCCACTCACCACCACCACAGCCAATTTCCAGAATGGACCGGGCGCGAGATAGATAGCACGCTTCCAACAGTTGTACCGGCAGTAATTCCCCTATCTCCTCAAGGAGCACCTGCTGAAATGCCAGAACTTCTCGCACCGATTGGAGCACCTGCTGCTCTCTCACGGCCTCGTTCCTCTCTCTCTTCTCTGATCTTCCGCCTGACCCCATACTGGAACCGCAAGTCTGTTCGGAGAAAGCGTTTCGGTGACGTCACACCCGTTTGCTCCTCCAATGTGCATCTGCACAGCCTCCAGGATGGTTTGGGTGCGAAATGGCTTGGTGAGGTAAGCGTGCGCGCCGACCAGGTGGTATCGGTGTGCCTGGAGGTGGAGGCAAGCAGCGCGCGGGTGTCGGTGCGTGACCAGGGGCCGGGGTTGACGCCAGAGCAGCAGCAACGGGTGTGGGAGCGTTTTTATCAAGTGGCAGCGCCTGGGCACCAGGGGCCAGACAGAGGACTGGGACTGGGATTAGCCATCGCCAGGGCCATCATCGAGCAGCACCAGGGGCAGATAGGGGTCGAGAGTGCTCCTGGTCATGGTGCGACCTTCTGGTTTACCGTGCCCATTGAAGTATCTCCCGAAGGGTGAGCTATGGAGAGGCATTGACCTCCTGGACGAGTGACCGGCAACATCTACCGTTGGCCGCCAGCAAACATCATCAGTGGGGGCGGGTTATTGGTTTGAACTGCCGGTTTAACGAAGCGGCACAAAGGATCTATCTCATGCTCAGCTTCATCTCAGCATTGGCACAGGTTCAGTTCACGTAAGCAGGGTAGAGTTATTCGTGTGGTTATATCCCAAAAAGAAACAAACGTCGATGAGCAATCGACGCATGTCTCTTCTCCACACTCAATTGTCCTGTACTGTTCCTCACCCCCAAACAAGGCAGTACAGGACAGCCATTTTCTCTCCTTGCCCTTCCACTTTTGCTGCACTCTCCCCCAACGCTGGGAGCAGTATCGTCGTCCCATGCCACAGCGTTGGGTGGAACACGCTTGCGAGCTAGCAGTGCAGCTCGGGGCATCCACCGGGAACCTGCTGGTCAACTACGACCTGCACTATGCTAACGTCCTTATGGGGAAGCGGGAGCCCTGGCTCGTCGTGGACCCAAAGGTGGTCATCGGAGATCCGGAGTTTGGGATCGCGCAGCTGCTGTGGTGTCGCCTGGAGGACATAGAAGTGCAAGGAGGATTGGATCGCCATTTCCGCATATTGGTCGAGGCAGCCATAGTAGATCCTGTTCGCGCGCGCTCCTGGACGCTAGTCCGCTGTGTGGACTATTGGTTATGGGCAGTGAGCGTTGGTTTGACCCATGACCCTGCCAGATGCGAGGCCATCGTCAACTGGCTGCTCTGATCGCAAGGCGGGGCTTGATGAAATCTCTCTACCCTTACACACAAATCGGTATGGTGTCCTCGCCGAGGTATCCAGGCGCATTGGTATTCGTTGTTGCTAGAAGAAGTGGGAGATGGATCGCGAGCTACACGTGCTTTGAGTATTGGAGTGGACTGGGTTCATGCTCAAGCGCTGCTGCTTGGACCAAACGGTCTGCGCCAATCTGCTGTCGATACTCCCTCCGTGGTTGAGCACCATATGCCACAGGAACATAGGAAGGTGGTAAAAGACCACGATGACACTCGTGCGAACAGATATCCCAAGTAGTTATTCCAGCTAGACAAGTGCTGCCAAAGGATGCTGGCGTGGTATGCTATGGGTGAGCAATGAAGGAGATAGATGATGGAAAAAGCACGTGCATTGGTCAATGCCAGGGATATCAACCTGATCTCTCACTCTGACAAAACCTATGCCCAGATCGAAGATATGATGAGGAGGCGCAAAATCACGCGAGCTCGCAGGCGAAATGGCGTTCTGGAAGTCAGAACAGCAGCGCGGGACGAATGGATCCAGCCAGTTGCATGGATCGAGTGGATCAATGACCTGGGCGTGCCTATTCGATATATGGCTAAGGATATTCGATGAGAGAACAGGTGTTTTCTCAGAGAAGGACGAAAGAAGAGGTCATATGTAAGCCCATGGGCGGATGGAAAAAATAGAGCAAAGGAGTCTCCGATGAGCAAACCACGACCCTTTCGTTTCGGCGTGTCTGTCCACGGGAGTAAATCCAGGGCAGAGTGGAGAGACATCGCCCGCCAGGCCGAAGCGTTAGGGTACTCGACATTGTTACTCCCCGATCACCTGGGCGACCAGCTCTCTCCGATCCCAGCGCTGGTTGCGGCAGCCGATGCGACCAGTCTGTTGCGGGTAGGTAGCCTTGTGTTCGACAACGACTTCCGTCATCCAGTCATGCTCGCCAAGGAGGCGGCGACGCTGGATGTTCTCTCCGGTGGGCGCCTCGAACTGGGCGTAGGCGCGGGTTGGATGAAACCAGAATATGAGCGGGCCGGCATCCCCTTTGAGCGTGCGAGCGTACGCATCGCGAGAATGGAAGAAGCCATCCGGATTGTCAAAGGCTTGTTCGCGGATGGGCCAGTCGATTTCGCAGGCCGGTACTATACCATCAGCGGTTTAGAGGGGTTCCCCAAGCCGGTGCAGCGCCCGCACCCGCCTCTTCACATCGGCGGCGGAGGCCAGCGCCTGCTCTCTGTTGCAGCCAGAGAGGCTGACATTATCGGGTTTCTCCCCAGGGCTCGTCCCGACGGCCAGGGGCAGGATATCACGGACGCCACTCCCCAAGCCCTTGAGCAGAAAATTACCTGGGTGCGTGAGGCGGCGGGAGCGCGCTTTGCTGATCTCGAATTGGGCATTCTGGTTGCCCAGGTGCTCACCACGGAGGATCGTGAACAGGCGGCGCACTTGATCGCATCCACCCTGGCGAGGGGATACAAGGTGAGTACCGACGTGATCCTGCAAGCGCCCTACCTGCTGCTTGGCACGGTCGACCAGATCTGCGAGGATCTCCTGGCTCGCCGGGAGCGCTACGGCATCTCGTATATTAGTGTCTTCGAGCAGAGCTTGGAGGCACTGGCCCCTGTGGTAGCACGGCTGGCCGGTCAGTAAACAGCGCAAGAGGGATGGGAGATCGTAGTGACGTGAACGCGATGGTTCGCGCTCTTTTCAGAGGCAAAAATTGGCTGATTTGTGAACGGATAACCGAAGTAGCCAGTACAGGGAGAAGAGATAATCAGTGTAGCTGTATCGGGATCAAAGTGATTGAGAAAGACCGGCAGAGCCACCGGAATATCACGGGCCGTTGTGCTGGCGAATTGACAGGTAAACGACTCTTCAATTGCATGATACATCCAATCGGGCAACTGGTGCATCTTTTACCAACCTTTCTTTTTCGAGAGAGCTTTTTTTCCCATCGTCTTTGCCCGCCGCCCCTGCGGGCTGGCAAGGGCGGCATTCCTAAGTCCATTTCATGGGTAGAGCGACGAGCAGGGTTCGATCGCTGTTGTGCACATCCTGCGCGTCAGGCGAAGACCGGGGAGATATCGATATAGATACGGAGGTCTTGAAGCAGATCACCCCTCTTGCGCAAGATCGACGTGCAAGGAACAGTCACCACCTTGCCATCGTGGCGGGTATAGATAAGCGCCTCAACAATTTCTACATCACCTTCATCCCACGTTTGCACAAAATTGTGGCGCAATCCCTTAATCGCTCCCCAGAAATCGGCAATGCCGCGTACTACGGCATCACGGCCAACGACTGTCTCGGCATTGCCGAAACGAAGGCGCACATCCTCTGTGTGGAGAGGTGCAAACTTCTCCACATCCATGGAATCGACCACTGCATAGTAGTGTTTAACCCAGTCAGACATAGAATCCTCCTTCTCTGGTACGTCTGTACCAAGTACCGGTTCGATCACATTAAAATGGCTGGCCAGCCATGTCGCCTCCATCGGCGAAGAGCATACTGCCAGTCTAGACTGCAGATTGCGACTCCAACGTCCCTTCCTTATACCCATTTGCGGATCGCTGAGAGAGTAGCCTGGACTGCGCCCAGGTAATCACCTTCCATCTGCCTGGCGTATGCCTGCTCTTCGGATGAATCGGGCGGAAGCCCTTCTTTCTCAAGCGAGAAGGTGAAGCGCAAGGAGAGTTCTCCGCTGGCTTCTTCTTCAATCTCGTTTTTGATTGTGCCAAGGGTGCTTCCTGAGAGACGGTCGAACTGTACCATTCGTTTGGGATAGAACGTCACGCGCTCACGGGCGGGTTCGCCACGAAAGACAATGTCTCGCACAAGGTAATTGTCGCCGCGCTCGACGGTGTCGCATTTCGTCATTTTGGGGACGAAAGGTAAGGCATTCTCCGCCTTCAGTTCCAATCCTTTCCATACCTGGTCGCGGTTGAGGACTGGGATGTCGGGGTCGCTCTTGTTGTTGACGGGAACGGATCGAGTCATGGTAAACATGGTGTGAACTCCTTTCATTTCAGACAATTCAACATAGAAATACGAGGTCTGTAAGTCAATACGATCGTCCAGAGTATCCGAACGGA
>WNFD01007209.1_pt1 | contig 25921 bp, 23 predicted proteins | sample 5400491 | NCBI WGS metagenome assembly WNFD01 (sample SAMN13153343, study PRJNA577476) | soil metagenome | isolation source: 120 cm saprolite under Douglas fir tree site 2 hole 2 replicate 2 | place: USA:California | collected 2015-04-18
CTGTTTTACCGGTGGTTGGTTGGCAAGAAAATCGCCGCCGTAGATGGTGTCGTCAAAATGCTGCCAGGTGGAATCGCCTTCGCCTTTCAGATTCTTCGCCGCATTGATGCCGCCCTGAGCGCAGACCGAGTGCGAACGCTTCACCGGTACTATCGAGAAAAGATCGACCGTACCGCCCATCTCTGCGATTTTTATGACCGCGGAAAGACCGGCCAGGCCGCCGCCTACGACGATAATTCTGGGAGCCATTGTTCTCCTATTGAATTCCTCATATATCGGGGGCGCGCATCGAAGGCGCTACCGCATCACGATGGCGTCTGTTGGACTAACGACAGTATCTGTGGGCTGCAGGGGCCAATCGAGGAACGAGCGCACCGTGACCATGCCCACGACCATGAACAGTGCTCCAATCGCGAAGCAGACATAGGCGAAGCGCCGGCGCGCCTTGTCGCCCGTCGTAATGCCCCACTTAGCGGCAAAGAGCCACAGTCCGTAAGCGAAGTGCCACGAAGCACAAACAATGCCTACCACATAAAACGCAACCGCCCAGGGATGCTGAAATTCGCCTTGCACTTTGCCAAAAGCCGCATGGGGATGCGCCAGCAGGTGGACGCCGCTGAAACGCAGATGCCAGGTATGCCAGACCATGTAGGCGAATGCGATGGTTCCGGTCCAACGCTGAGAGGAGTACATCCAGTTGCCGGCCCAGGGATAATCGGCTAGGTTGCTCTGGCCGCGATACCAGATATAAAACCCGTAGAGGGCGTGGTAAAGGATGGGTAACCAGATGCCGAACAGTTCCAGTCCGACGACGAATGGAAAGCTGGAGAGAAACTCAACCTGCCTGGCGTAGGCGGCAGGTCCACGCGTGGCGAATGCGTTGGAGATGAAGTGCTCGACCAAAAAAGCGCCGATGGGAACAATGCCCGACAAAGAATGCAGGCGGCGCAAAAGAAATGAAGTCCCCTGTCCCGCGCGCAGGGGAGCCACACCTCCTTTGATCATCGGAGGTGCAGGACCGGCAGTTGCCGCCACGGAAACGCTCCTTGTGAGTTCCAATATGAGATGAGAACTTTTTATTATCTTGTCGCCAGGGAAGGGAAGTCAAGAAAGGGAGAAGGCACGAGCATCGGGGAAGAACAAAGAAAGGCACATCCCAGGCTAGCGGGCGAAGTCGTCCACTAAAGACATAGCGACGTGAAGGCGCTGGGGCGACACCGTAAAAGCGTCAGCATTTGATCATTAAGGAATTAACTAGGTCCCGATCGTCCGGTCTGCGACGGGGCTGGCGGAAATCCATCGCAGGAACTGCCGGAACGCCGCGCCACGATGGCTGTACTTGGCCTTTTCTTCTGCCGTCAATTCGGCGAAGGTTTTCTGAATTTGCGGGAAAAAGAAAAGCGGATCATAGCCAAAGCCATGCACGCCGCGAGGCACCTCTAAAATTGCGCCCTCGGCTTTGCCTTCAAACACAGCCAGCGTCTGGCCATCTCGCGCGGCAGCAATAACACATACAAAGCGCCCGGTGCGCCTCTCGGGCGGAACATTTCTGAGCTCGCGGATCAAGCGCGCATTGTTGGCTTCATCGTCCGTGTGGTTGTGCACAAGATGAGGAGCTTCAGCCGCGTAGCGAGCGGAGTGCACACCGGGAGCGCCATTCAGGGCATCGACTTCGAGTCCAGAGTCATCCGAAAGCACAATCTCACCGGGTGCGTAGCGGCTGTAGGTCTCAGCCTTCTTGCGCGCGTTGGCTTCGAAGCCCGGGTTGGAAGAGGCGATGAAGATTCGTTTCATGAGCTTTGCCGCTGAGGATACCCCTCGAACTCAACCGTCGCCGGGAAGGATACCAAGTTTCACGCCGGACTCTCAGAATTCCGCCGGCGAACGCTCGCGGATTGGCGTCTATCCAGAAACCTCCACAGAATGAGAACAAGCATGGTCAGCACGGAAGCCCACGCTCCCGCAGTGCGGTCCCATGTCCGCATGAACTTGATCTCCACACGATTCGCCCCGCGGCCGACCGGAACCAGCATCTGGCCAGTGCCTTCCCGCGCTGAGGCTTGCACCTGTTGTCCATTTACTTCCGCTCGCCACGCAGGATAGTTAAATAGACGGAAAGCCAGATTCGCGGGAGCAGACATGTTGGCGGTAAAAAGCTTTGACTCGGGTCCCCACTCGAAAACGTGAATAGCGGCATGGGCCGGACCATCGACGGTGACGAGGCGTGCACCTTTGTCGACATTGGAGGCATCAGCGCCCACTGGCGTGTATTCGTCCGTTCCTTCGTAGCCGGAGCCGCTTTCCATGTTGTCCTCCATCTCGCGCAGGTCGGCGGGACCCTCCCACCATGGCGGCTGGATGTGTTGCCAGCCGAACGCAATCACCAGAAGCATTGCCATATAGACGGAAAGGCGCATGGTCCATCGATGGATTGCAAGCGTAAGGAACATGGAGAAGGCTACGCCTAGACATAACATCCAACGCCAGGGAAACTGCATGAAGCGCAGCTTGGGCAGAAAGCTCCACAGCAACGCGCTAATGGGTAACATCAACAGAACAATTGCAACCGCCCAAGCCAGACTGACATGCCATAATTCTCGACCTTGGCTGCGCCAGCGCCGTGCCATCCCGGCCGCCAGCAACGTCACCAGAATCTCCGCCAGCGCAACCCATGACACAAGGTGATTGAAGGCGTCATGATCGCGGTCGCCGGTCGTGCTGAAAAGAAAGTTGTCCTGGGGACGCGAACCCGGCGAGATCGCCTCAGCGATGTTTACCCAGTTCTCCTCATATACAGCTGGCACGAGATAGAAACTCGCCAGACCCGCACCTAAAACCACGGCGGCTGCTCCCATCAAAATCAAACGCGGCGAACGCCCCAGCCACGCCATCACCACGATCAGCAGCGCAAATGAATAGTGAACCATCACCGCCGCCGGTGCATTCATAAGCCAGGACGCTGCCAACAGCGCGCCCAGAGGAACAATTGCGCGACGTCCCTCACTTCCGGCCGCACGCAAGACCAACAGCAGTAATAGCGGCAACAGGGAACTGGCGAGCAGCTCGGCAAACGCGCTCCGCCAGTAGATGATCACAAAATGGTAAGGATTGGCGGCATAGAGCGCAGCCGCAAAGACAGCATCCCGACGATCGAGCCATGTCCGCGCCAACATGAACATCGAGACCCCAGCAGCCAGCAACGCAAGCCAGATGTAGACACCCGAAATGATTGTCCAGGGCAAGAGCGCACTGAGGGCTGCTCCGAGGGTCCAGGAAGCAGGCGGGTAGAACACAAAGCGTGGTTCGCCGTATGCCCAATGCGCCATTGATGCCCAGCGCGGATAGATGATTCCCCGCTTCCATTGCGCCAACACTTCAAGCCATGAATAGAGATGAAATTCGAGGTCGTGTCCGGAAGGAGTGCCTAAAAAAAAGGAAGGGACCTCGACCGCAAAAGAGGTAGCGGCGATCGCGAAAAAAGGTCCCCAGAGCAGAGAACGCTGCGAAGCAGCAACCGAGTCAAAAGACGAAGTGGGCGTAGACTCCCCTTGGGTCGTCAACTCTTTTCCTTCGCTAAGCGCCAGCCGCCGCAGAGTTTCCCATTCAGTCACAGTCTATATTTAACTGAGTTTTAATGTTTCTGAAATCATCCGTGTCATGCCAGCTGGTTAACATGTTCGTACGGGGTGGAACAAATCGCGGAGATTTTGATGGACCCGAGCCGAAACCGGTGCTGGGTTTTCAAATCTCCGCGATGAAGTCGCCGCCCAAAGCCTCCGGTTTCCCTGCGCCGTCTCCGCTGTTGTTGCCCGCTTCTCCCTTGCCGTGAACCCGCACACTCTCGATCGAAGGGAGGCTTTTAATGTCACACGTGCCAACTGGGACGGCAATGTGTAACCGTCGGCAGTAGGTTCGAAAAAGTAGTCAGAGCTTAATCTTCCTTGGTCTTACTGGGGGTGAGATTATGCGTGCGGGAGTTGGAAGAATCAGGCGAGGGCGTTCTCGGAGCTGCGCTGGTGGCGAAGTTCGGCAATAAAGTCGTCTTCCTGAAGCTTTGTTCCGCGTCGCAGCAGTTCTAGAAGGAGATCTTCCATCTCCTCTTTGGACCCTTCCCGATCGGCTTCAGAGGGCTCAAACTGGCTGAGATCAGCGGTCAGCGCGCGAGGAGATACGAATAGTTCCAGTGTGGTTTCAGGTCGCTCGCGCAGGAAGCCAATCAAATTCTCCACCTGCGCACGCTGCTCATGAGTCCGTGACGGGAACTCTACGCCCATGCCGCGGCCTGGATGCACCACCCGGACCATCGCTTCGCTGTGGATCTCTATGTCTTCTGCCTTCAGGCACAGATCAATCAGGGAGCGCTCAGGGAACGGCGAAGTCGTTTCCACGTAGCACCCGCCTAGGCTCAGGTCGGTGAGCTTGCCGTGAGGGACACTCTCATTGGGACTCACTGCGGCGGTCACTGCGGCGGCTCGCAGCCAAGCCTTGAGTTCAGCCGCCGCGACTTCGGTCAAATCCAGGAAATGCACTCCGGTTTGTCCATTGGGGTTTGCCCAGGCCACCTGCCCGTGACCGTCCATCTCAAAAGAACTATCTGGCAGCTGAAAACGGAAAGCGATAAGCGACCCAGCCGGCTGCGGCTCTGCGGTGAGCACTTCCATGCCGGTTTCGCTCAGATCAAGAAGGATTCCTTCTATCTTCCGCTGGTCGGGCAGCGCCAGGGCCACCGGTGCCTGTACTGGCACGCGGAAGGCGCGCCGCCGTTCCCTGCTCAACAGGGCGGTGACCGCGCACAAGCCAGTCCTGGCTTTCTCCTCAGTCAGGGGCTTATGCAGCACGAAGTGTGCGCCCGCGCTCAAAATCTCGCGAATCGCGGCGGGATCCGCCACCAGGGCCACTGTTACGGGAGGACTTGTGGAACCTAAGAGCCGGGCTTCCCGGATAACATCCCGGGCCGCTTCCGGGTCGTCAAAGTCGACAACCAGAGCGTCGAACTTCTGCTGCTGCAGTCGGGTGATGGCAGTGGAAGGATCACTCCAACGTTCCACGGCGACACCGTAGGTGGGCAGGGTGCGGCCGAGTATTTCCGAAGCTGAATCGTCTCTGGTGACCAGCAGCGCCTGAACAGTCATTGCTAAAGTCCCTTGCCAACAGGCGGGATTATGGCCAGCGCGGTGCCGTGGACCGCCCGGCTTTGGAGGCGCCCGATGCTCCGGCGGATGCTGCGCCCGCTTTTGCGGCATCAGACTGAGCTGAGCCCTCATCCACTTCCACTAAAACCGAGTTATCCTCGTCGTCGTTCTCTGCCAGTAAGGGAGCCACTTCGCGCAGTTTTTCCGCGGCCTGTTGCAGCATCTCGATCTGCTTGCCCAGTTGCGCGTACTTGGACTGCTTTTGCCGCAGGACCTCGTGAATATCTTTCATGCTACCCCCTGTCTCCGAATTTAAGGAGGTCCGGCGGTGGCGTCAATGTAATCCAAGCTCAAGGGGTTACGTGGGTAATTAGGAGGGAATTGGTCGCGGCTCTTGAGGTAAGGGAAAGCGGAAGAGCCTCGCTAACCAAGCGAGGCTCTTAAGGTTCCTGGAGTGACCGATTTAGCTTTTAAACTTGCGGTGCATGGCGCCAGCAATTCCTACCAGGCCGGTTCCCAACAGGCCCAACGTTCCCGGTTCGGGAACACTGGTTACGATGTTGGTATCGCCGCTCGAAATACTGGTTAGCCCGCTGAAGAAGCCTCGACCGGTGTTAATCGTCAACTGCGCCGTGGCGCCATCTACGGTACGTCCGTTGAACCAGGTGCCGCTCACGGCGCCGCTCAGAGTGTAATTGTGGGTTCCATTGCCGAGCGTCACCAGTGTCCAGGTGACCGGTCCGGTGAAGGAGCCATTGAAAAGCGTGCCACTCGGAAGGCCGGAGGTGCCATTGCTAGTGATGACAAAGCTGCCGCCGCCGTTGAACGTGCCGCCCATTTGCAAGCTGCCGCCCGATAGCGTGCCTGTGGAAAGGGATACAGAGCCCAAGTTCCCCAAGATCAGGCCACCACCATTGAACCCGTTAACTGCAATGAGTAGCGAGCCAGATAGAGTCATCCCTGCAGTACTTCCTGCCAACGTACCGCCGGAGTTGGTTGTGTCTATCGAGTCACCGAATGCAGCGAGAGGTAATGCTAAAGCCAGAAGAGCCAACAACGCCATACGCTTCATAATCGTATCCTCCTGAACCTGTAACCGCCTTCTTCAAGTCTGTGGGGCTTTAAGCCCCTGCTTTGCAGGTGACGCGAACTAGACCGCATAGACTATAGCATCTAGACTGCCAAATAAGCATGAAATATAAGATGATGATTTTACATGGCTTACCTCGTTTCCGTTGCATTGTGTCCAAGATGGAGCTGCAAATTACTGCATACTAGATACAGGTGCCTTGCGTTCAATTCTTTACTTCTCTCTCTCTCGCCAAGCAACGTGGGACGCGCGCAAGCGCGGTCTAGACGAATGCGGTCACAAAACGTTCCTGCCGGATCCAGCCATGCGCAAAGGGTTCGGCGCTTTGGCCACCTCGTGCCATGTCATGGCACGGAAGTGTACTTCCCAAGCGCGCAGCCGCTGAGTAGTGTGATGAGTGAGCAGTTCTGGGGGAGGGCTGTTCGGGCGTCCCGCGACTCGCAAGAGTCCGGGGCGCTTCTTAATTTTTCTGCCAACCAGGTTGCCCCTATCCCACGGCTTGACCCCAAGATTACAGACTGCCTCGCTGAACCAGAAAAAATCATGCCCAGGCCCACACCTCGGACGCGCTGTAGAGCGAACCGGGGTAAATGTGATCAACCGCCCAGACCTTTCGCAATAACGTCTCTGAGACGACGGGACAAGTTGGTCGCCAATGAACGGTAGAAGCGCGAACCGAGGTGCGGGAAAAGCTCAAACAAGCGTTGAAGGGTGGGGTGATCGACATGATAGGCCTCTACCGGTTCGTCGGCGACTACGTTCGCGCTTGCTGGCGCATCCTCTAAGAACGACATCTCCCCGCAGATTTCTCCTGGACCCACGGCACGGAACGTATTCTGCGAGGGAATTTGGACTGTGGCGGTTCCCTTGAGCAGCAAGTAGACACCATTCGGCCGTTTGCCCATCTGGACAATGCTTTGGCCTTTGTCGAAGCGCACTCGAATAGCTTTGTCTACAATCAACGCCCAATCGTTGGGCGTGAGATACGCCAGGCCGTGCTTAGCTGAAGATAGAGTGGAGAGATCTTCTTCGATAGGTTTCGACATGGTGCGGAAGCTCAGCCCCGATCCGAAACGGAGCACCCACGGTCACCAGAAGACCGACAACAGGGCTGGACAGAGACTACCAGAAGACGAGTCGGCCGTGCGTTGACCAAGTAGCGTCATCAAGAGTTTGTTAATTCACGAAGGGACGCCAACTTTTTCCAAGCACCCGCGCAACGAATGGCGAATTAGGTCCCCGGAAATGATACGAAGCCTATTTTAAATTCCCGGAGGGATATGCCTCATAAGGGTTATCCCGCAGCATGGGTGCGTCCCCGCAGAGCCCGCTTCTGTTGCACCTGGCAAGGTCATTCGCTCCGCCTCGTGGCCTATTGAAGTGTGAGCGTCATCGCCTTGAAATCAAAAGCCGTCTTGTGTGCCTGCTGCAAGAGATCTATGCCGAGATTGCCGTGGAAGAATTTGCTGGTTTCGGTAGTGTGTGTCAGCAGGACTGCAGCGGGGCTGAGGACTACCAGGAATCCCCCGATGCTGAAATGCAATGACGAAAGAGTAGCCGCATCCATGTTCTTGGCACCGCCCACTCCCTCCGTCTTGTACGAATCCGTCTTTGCCGCGGTGCGGATGAGGTCGGGAAACGCCGCTGCAAAAGGCGGGTAGAGATCGGTGTTGGTTGCACCGGTATCTAATGTGAGCGCGAGCCTGCGATTTTCGAACTGCATCTGCGCGACCGGATGGTGTCCGTCGAAGCATAGATCTGCATGAGGCGCACTTTGGATCGATGACTTTGAGCCGATCTCAAATTTCCTGTCCGCGCCCCAGACAAACCTCTGCAAAGCCAACAGCACCGGGATTCCGAGGAGTCCGCGCGAGCCCGGCGGCGATTGATTAAAGGGAGGCTGGTCGTCAGAAAACACCAGGAACGCGACCTGTCTCAGTCGGATCGAGCCAATAGAAAGGTCATCCGCGACGGCGACCCGGAAATCGGCCTGAGCGCCGGTCACGCCGCCTACTTTAATGGGAACCGCCAGGACCCGCAGTCCGAAGTGTTTGGCTTCCGATTCGCTCAAAACTGACACGTCCGCTCCCGTATCAAACCAATACGTTGCCTGCACGCCATTGATCGAGATCGGCACTCCGGCGTCTTGGAGTCGCAGTGTAGTCGAACCTCTGCGCACCGTCTCTTGATCAGGAAACTCGCGGAGGGCCGCGAGCAGTGGAAGGTCGTCCCGGGCATCGGAGTCCCCTGGCCTGAGCGCAAGCAGGGCTGTGACTTGTGCGAGCGCCTCTCGGTACTTGCCCTGCCTCATATAGGCGGAAGCGAGAAGCCTATGGGCTTCAATCGCGTCATCGGACTGCGGGAAAGACTTAATTAATAACAAGTGCCAGTTTCTTCTCACACCGGTGCAGATCATTGAATGCACACGCCACAGCACCCTGATAGAAGACGGGGGCGGTGGATTTGGCGAGGGAATCGCGAAGCTCGAACCATCGATGGGAGTCGTACAGGGATTTTAGATCTGGCGTGTCATTATCAGTGGCAGGACACGTCTGGGTTAGAGCGAGCAAGACGAGGCCCGCAACCAGGATGCGCATACCGCAGAATGTAGCAACTCTTTAGCCGAGGAGCAATCCGAGTATGCGCTGAGGCTGTCCGGGCAGCGACCGCTCTCCAAGCGCACGCGGCTGGCAAGTCGATAAGTGCGCTAACAACGACTACGCCCTACGAACTTGGAGGCGCTGCTCAGACCGTGAATTTCCTTCTTTATCCCATTTACGTCCGGGGCGAGGCGTTTCTCACAGCGCATCAAGGCACCGCTGCTGCCACCGAGTTCCAGAAGATTCTCGACCACCCCGGCCTGGTGTTGAACCAACCCATTGGCGCACCGGCTCACTTGGAATTAGGCAGGGCTTACGCTCCGTCTGGCGACAACCAGGGCTTCCTCGCTCTCTCGAAAAACGCCCACCCAGACATCCCCATCCTGAAGCACAAAGCGGAGTACGAGAAGCTGAAATAGTGGCGAGATTTCATTGCTGGAAAGAAGTTGCAGCAGCAACGGATGAGCCGGATACGGAAGCGCTGGCTTGAGTGGCTTGATCTGAGCCCATGCATCGAACATCAATCGCACGATTCCGAAAGGTGTTTCAGGCTCGCTCGTCTCTTCCTGTCAGGCCGACTGCTCACCAGATTCCCTTGGTTTTCTTAAGATTATTTGTGCCATTGTTCGCCGCAGCGCAGCACTTTGAATGGCTGTCCCAACGTCTGGCATTGGTGAATGAATTCGTCCGGTGAGGCGGTATTGAATTCAAACATCTCGAAATGACACGGTATCACCAGCTTCGCCTCGATGTCCCTTGCCAACTGGGCGGCTTCGCGCCCGAATAGGTTACCTGGAACACGCCGTTCCGGCGCCCGCCCATTGATAGGAAGAAGCGCAACATCTATTCGGAAAGGCCGCAGTTTCTCTATCATCCCTTGGTACCGGACTGTGTCCCCGCTGTGGTAAAGCGTCCAACCGCCGAATTGGAGAATATATCCCAGGTATTTCGCCCGACCGTGCTCATCGCGTTCTAAGGTTTCGTGCGCTGCTGCGATGCCGGAAAATCTGATCCCCGAAATTTCGACAGAGGTTCCGTCGTCAAGGCCGATCGCAACACCGGCATCAATCTTCAGACGATCCGCCACAACGGCTCGATTGGCTTCCGCGATTACAAGTTTCAGACGTGGGTTCAGGGCAAGAATCGGACAGAGCGTTTCCGGGTCGAGATGATCGGTGTGGTTATGGGTAGAAGTGACGATATTCGCCCTGGCAAGCCTGGCAGGACCGATCACTAACTCTGTCATGCGCACGTGCGGGGTCTCAGTTTGGCTGTACTTTTTGGTCAGTGAGTCGGATAGATAGGGATCGAGCAATACGTGGATACCCTGCCACTGCAGCAGGAAGCCGCTTTGTCCTAGCCACCACAGACGAAAGCCTCCGTCGCGCCGGTCGGAGGCGTGAATGTCCGCCAGCAGCGAGTCATGAGATTGGAGCGGCCGGATCACGCGAGTCCAAGTTCTTTCCGCACGATGGTTACACCGCTCACCAGGTTGGCCAATTTCTGTCTTGCTGCCCAACGAGCCGTCTGACTGAGTCCGCAGTCGGGAGCCAAGGATAGTTTTTCTGCCGGCGCGTATTTCAAGCACCGGCGCACGCGTTCGGCGACCTCGCTGGGGGACTCGATGTAGTAGCTCTTCACGTCGACAATCCCGACAGCCACGTCAATTCCGCGGCCTGCGATCTCGCGAATCTTTTCGATTTCCGAGAACTCGCGGCTGGCCATCTCCAGGTGGATTTCATCTACCGGCAGATCGAAGAATGCTGGAAACAGCGGTTCATACCGTCGTGGACCAACGGCGCGGCCTTTGTAATTGCCAAAACAAAGATGCGTGGAAAGGCGGCAGCGTCCGAGGATCGGTTTGATCGTCTCGGCGAAAATCTGCACGAAGCGGCGAGGATCTTCGCGATGAGCATAGCAGCTCATCGAGGGCTCATCCAGAGTGATCTCGTGGCAGCCGCATTCCACCAACTGGATGAGTTCCTCCCGCACAATTGGAATCAAGGCCTCGGTTACGTCCCACCGGTCCTTGTAAATATTGCCGGGGTTAATTCGGCCGCTCAACGTGTAGGGACCCGGCACACTGGCCTTCAGGACAGGTCCCGAGGGCGCGATCTTTTGCAGACGCTTGAACTCCGCTACTGCTCCGAGGCCATGTTGGGAACGCAGCCGGCCGGTGACTTCATATTTCCCGCGTTGATCATGGGCGGGCGGACCGAAATGGCGCGCTTGCACGGGCTTTGGATCAAGACCCTGAAGCCGGCCATAGAAGGAGAGATTGAAGTCATAGCGAGTCTGCTCGCCGTCAGTAATGACGTCTAATCCTGCGGCGAGCTGATCGTGAACCACGGCGATCACGGCGTCGGAGCGAAGTTCCTCGATATCAGCCTCGCCGAATTGTTCCCGGTGGGCCGATGCGAACTCGAGCCATCCGGGAAAGGGATAGCTTCCAATTACCGTGGTTTGCAAAGGATGACGCGGCCGCTTTTGATACCGGGGCATGGAAGCGGATTTCTTGGCAGTGGTCGCTGGCTTTTTCGTGTCTCTCATTCGCTCACCGTCCAGCCGCCGTCCACGGTGACAACTTGGCCGGTCATCGGGCTTGAATCTCTGCGCAGAAGGAAGCAAGCCGTCTTGGCCACGTCGTCCGCGCTCAGCATGCCTCTGCTCAGCGGCTGTTTGTGGATCATATATTCGATGATGCGCGGATCTGCTTGCGCCCGGGCACTCATCGCAGTCCGCACCAAGCCCGGAGCGATGACATTGATGCGAATGCCGGCATGAGCGTAGAAAGCTGCTCCCGACCTGCTCATGGCTTCGATCGCTCCTTTGCTGGCCGCGTAGCCCACAGTTGCGAAGTGGTCGTGTTGCGGCCGTCGCGCTAACACACTTCCACAATTGAGAATAACGCCGGCTTGCGCGTTTCTGGTCCAGACGCCAAGGACCTCACGGCACATCAGGAATGTGCCTTTGGCATTCACGTCCATGACAAGGTCCCAGGCCGCAGGCTTACATTCATGAAGCGGACCGTCACCGGCATCGCGCGCACTGATACCGGCAACATTGAAGAGGGCGTCAATTCTCCCGAATCGATCCAGGCAGGCCACCACGGCATTCCGCACGGCAAGCTCGTCACGGACATCCGCGGTGGCAAAATCTGACTCACCAAGGGCTGCTGCCGTAGCTTTGCATTCTTCTGTGTTGATGCCGACGATAAACACTGGATTCTCGGCTCCCCAAAGGCGCGCCGTAGCGGCCGCGATTCCCGATGAGCCGGTGACCAGGAGGACTTCCTTCACGGTGCCCTATTCAAACAAGTGTTTCAGACTCTGCCGGTATGCCTCGTAAAAAGCGTCCAGTTGCTCCGCGGCGCTTGTGTTGTCAAAGCAGCGCTTCGGCGGTCCCGCAGCGGATCATGTTGATGATCATAGCGCCCGTGATTGTCGATACTGGCCCCGTCCTCCACTCCAAGCCATCCAACTCGAGGACGCAATCTCCTGGCGGGCAAAGATTATCGATCACCAGGTCGGCGCAGTCCACCAGCTTCTTGGCTGACGTGTGCACCGCTTTCGCCTCGTTCGAATGAGCCTTGGAAACGATCGCGATCACGGGCAGTCCCCGTGATCGAGCTCCCATTGCCATTTCGACAACGACAGGGCGAATGCCGCTTGTCGAAATGATAATAAAGGCGTCATGCCGGCCAAAACGGAAGCTGCTCAGAATATGCTCGGCGTAGCCCTCATAATTTTCCAGATAGAGTGAGGAGCGCAAGCCATTCGCGCCAATAATTGCCGCATGGTTTGAGAGTGCTGCCTCCACTAGGGCTACAAAGCCGGGGAAGCCGCCCTGGCGAGGTGTCATTTCCTCGCACATCATGCGGGAGTGGCCGTTGCCGAAAAGAAAGACAAGCCCGCCCTTGGCGATGCGTTCCGCGCAAAGCTCAGCCGCTTTCTGTATTACGTCTGATTGTGTGTTTTTCAACTCGTTCAGCAGGTTCATGGCGTGGTCATAGAAGGCCAAACCCGCTGGCTTGCTGACAGTCGTGTTAAGGATACGATCACTCACGGATGGTCCCTTGCTCCTTCGCCGGGAAAAGTACGAAGACGCCGTCTTGCCCGCGCCGCCGGTCTTTGGCGATTGTCATATTGCCCAGTAGAATTGCACAAGCTGGGTATAATGCACAAACCATTGTGAGCGAAAACATTGCCAGCGCCGATGCGGTTGAGCCTCTGGCGATTGGCGTTGACATTGGCGGAACCGGAATCAAGGCGGCGATTGTAGGCCTAAGCGGAGAACTGCTCGAGAGCTTTCATGAGCCCTCGCCGCGCACCATCTCCGCCTTGCGTGACTTCGTTTGTTCGGTTGTGAAACGCGTCAAGGCTCCAGTGCGGGGAATCGGCGTCGGCTGCAAAGGGATCATCGACGCCAATTCAACCCGCGTGAAGTGCTCGCCGGGCGACTTGTGCTTCCTCGAAGGGCAGCTCTTGAGCGAAGTGATCGGCGCTGGTGATGTCCCCGTCTGCGCCGAAAATGACGCACGCGTCGCGCTGATTGCCGAAGTGCTTTGGGGCGCTGCCCGTGGACGGCGAAATGTGGTGATGCTGACGCTAGGCACCGGTGTCGGCGGAGCGGTGTTGGTTGATGGGGTAATCCTGCATGGAGCGGACGGCGCCGCCGGCCATTTGGGTCACACGACCATTGATCCCCGGGGTGGGCTGTGTATCTGTGGCAACTACGGTTGTCTGGAGACGTACTTTTCGTCGCGTGCCATCGAATCCGACTATTGGGCACACATGCACCGAGCCGCGCCGGCGAGGTTGTCGATAACTAGCACCGGCGAGGTGCCGAATCCGGAGGCGATCTTCCGTGCGGCCGTCGATGGAGATGAATGCGCACGCTATGTCGTTGATCGAGCGCTGGAGCATCTGGGAGCCGCCTTAGTGAGCTTTCTGCATACGTTCGATCCCGAGATTTTCATCCTGGGAGGCAACATCGTGGCTGCCGGGCCGCAGCTCATCGCTCCGATTCAGGACAAAATCGCCCGCCGGACAAAGACCTTGCTGGGACGGGAAGTTCCGATTGTATTTCAAAAACTTGTCGGCTACGGCGGGGTGGCCGGAGCGGCGGGTCTGGTCTTTCTGAAGGAGAATTTGTTGGCAATATGAAACGAAGGTGTGGTGCGGCTCTTGCGGAGTCAAATCACCGGTAGTCAGCATCACGAAATGAATCCAATCCCAAACACGGGGTTAGGGGAAGGCTCAGCTCGCTTCGTTTACCTGCCGGCCATGGTAGCGGCCATCGGTGGTTTGCTGTTCGGTTTTGACACGGCGGTGATTAACGGTGCGATCGTCTTCATCAAGCAGCAGTTCGGACTGAGCGATTCGCAAACCGAAATTGCCGCCAGCAGTCTTCTGCTGGGATGCGTCGTCGGCGCCAGCGTGGCTGCCTTCACCAGTGACCGCTTTGGACGAAAGCGGGTTTTGCTGGCTGCGGCAACTTTATTCACCCTGTCTTCCATAGGCGCGGCCTTGCCTCGCAATTTGAATGAGTTTGCGGTCGCCCGCCTGGTGGGCGGGGTCGCCATCGGAATCGCATCAACCCTATCGCCACTGTACATCGCTGAAATTTCACCGGCACAAAAACGCGGTCTGCTGGTGTCGCTGAATCAATTGGCGATTGTGACGGGGATTCTGCTGTCTTACAGCGTGAACTATCTGCTCACTGGTGCGGGACCGGCAAACTGGAGATGGATGTTCGCCTCGGCCGCTGTGCCCTCGATTGCTTTCCTGTTGACGCTGTTCTTCATTCCGGAGAGCCCGCGATGGCTGATGCAGAAAGGGCGAGAGCAGGAAGCGAAACACTTTCTGGCGCGGATGGTTGGGCCGCAAGCGGCCTCCGGAGAGATTGAGGCCATCCGGGCAGCGATCTCAGAAGAGAGTGGAGACTTGCTGGATCCCACATTCCGAAAAGCCTTGGTCGTGGCCATCCTGATCGCTCTCTTCAGCCAGTTCACTGGCATTAACACCATCATCTATTACGGCTCGCTCGTTTTCCTGGAACATGTACCGCATCAAACCGCGAGCACGGCGCTGTGGGCAAACGTGCTTATTGGAGCGATCAATTTCGTGGCCACGGTTGCGGGAATGCTGCTCATCGACCGTTCCGGACGAAAGTCACTGTTGATGACAGCCTTCGGAGGAATGGCTGTCTCCCTGGTTGCTGTTTCAGCCGCCATTCATTTTCAAGCCTCGGGCCTCATCGTTCTGATTTTTGTCCTTACCTACGTAGCATGTTTTGCGGTCGGCGTGGGCACAGGCACGTGGGTACTGATGTCTGAAATCTGTCCGACCAGAGTGAGGGGACGGGCGATGTCGATCGCCACCGTCTTCCTCTGGTGCGGAACGCTATTGGTTACTCTGACGTTCCTTTCCCTGGTGAACTTATTTACCGCGGCTGGAGTTTTTCTGCTCTACACAATCATCTCGATCGCTGCATTTCTCTTTGTCTGGCGGGGAGTTCCCGAGACCAAGGGCAGGACTTTGGAGGAGATCGAAAAGTTCTGGTTGAGTCAGAGGTCTTCACTAGGATAGGCCGACATGAACGCACCTTTTCTTTTTAAGCCGTTCGTCATTCTCGCCGCCGTTGCAGCTCCGACCCTTTCCTTGTGGGCAACCGAGAGAACAACGATCTCGCTCAACGGCACATGGCAAATCGAGGACTCGAAGGAAGCAGAGGCAATCCCTGTCGCATGGAACCACAAAGTTCCGGTACCGGGACTCGCGCATTCCGCCGAACCCGCATTTCCGCAGGTGGATCAGTTCGATAGCAGGATGTTCATTCAGAACAGGATCAGCCAGGACAAGCTTCCCAAAAGCGCCCTTGTCTACAACGCAGGAGTGTCGCGCCAAGAGCGCAACTGGTTCTGGTATCGGCGCGCGTTCGAAGTCTCCGATACCAAGAGTCTGGCGATTCTGCGCATTAACAAAGCCCAGTTCGGGGCAGCTGTCTGGCTCAACGGCGTTAAAATTGGCCACCACCTACCTTGTTTCACTGCGGCCACATTTAACGTCAGCAACGCGATTCGGCTGGGAGAGAACGAATTGATCGTACGGGTCGGGGCTCACCCCGGTGTCCTGCCGCCCTTCGTTTCGGGCGGGACCGATTTCGAGAAGATTCGCTGGTCTCCCGGCATTTATGACAATGTTTCTCTCGCGCTCAGCGACAATCCGGCGATTGACAGCGTTCAGGTAGCGCCGAAGATTGCCGACAGCTCCATCGTCGTGCAAACAGCCCTGCGCAATTTCGGGAACCATCCTTTGTCGTTCAGCCTTATGCAGCAAATACACGGCTGGAAAGCGACCGCAATCGTCGCCACCTTAGAGCCGCAGCGCATCGTGCTCGCGCCGGGCGAGCGCAGAGTGGTTCTCCAGAAGATAAAGATGACAGGGGCGCGATTGTGGTCTCCGGAATCGCCGAACCTGTATGTGCTTGAGACCGCCACGGGAGGCGACACCGCCTCGACTCGCTTCGGCATGCGGGAGTTCCGCTTCGATACCGCCTCCAAGCGCGCATACCTCAACGACCGCGTCTACTTTATGCGCGGTTCGAATATCACGCTCCATAGGTTTTTTGAAGATCCTCAATCCGGCACGTTGCCGTGGGATGAGGCGTGGGTCCGTAAACTGCTCGTAGAGATTCCGCACCAGATGCATTGGAACAGTTTTCGGTTCTGCATCGGTCCGGTACCGGATCAATGGCTCGACATCGCGGATGAGGCTGGCCTGCTGATTCAGAACGAATATTTTGTCTGGACCGGTCACGATTGGCACGGCCCCGAGAATCAGGTGCATTTTGATACCGACGAGATGATTCGCGAATACACGGAATGGATGCGGGACAATTGGAACCATCCCAGCGTCGTCATCTGGGACGCTAACAACGAAACCTGGGATCCGGCATTCGGCGAGAAAATCATTCCCGCGGTTCGTGGTTTCGATCTTTCAAACCGGCCCTGGGAGAACAGCTACAACCCTCCGGTGGGTCCGGACGATCCCGTCGAAGATCATCCCTATGAACATCAAGTTATGGCAGACGGTGGTCCGCCGTTCAGCATGACCACCCTGGAGAGTCCGGGCGCGAAGGCTCCGGGTGCTGCGAGCGGTCACGCTCTCATTCTGAATGAGTATGGCTGGCTGTGGTTGAATCGAGACGGAAATCCCACCGAACTCACTAAGAACCTCTACCCAGTCCTGCTCGGCAAGAATTCGACTCCGGAAGAACGACTTGTGCTCAATGCCTATTTGCTGGCCGGCCTCACCGAGTACTGGCGAGCGTACCGCCAGTATGCCGGTGTGCTCCATTTTGTGTATCTGACCAGCAGCGATCCCGCAGGCTACACCTCAGACCACTTTCGTGACGTGAGAAAACTCGAACTCCATCAGGAGTTTCGCGACTACATGAGCAATGCGTTTGCCCCAGTGGGTGTTTATCTCAGCTTTTGGCAGCCATCCATCGAGGCTGCAAGTCTTCAGTCGCTGTCGATCATGCTGGTGAATGACGAAGACCGTCAGGTCGAGGGCACGCTTACCCTTGCGCTCGAAAATTCAAGGGGAGAACGAGTAGCCAATCAAACTAAAAAGTTCACGATTGCTTCGCTGGGTCAGAACACCACGTACGACGATTTCAAGTTCCCCAGCACGACTGGAGATTTCCTATTGCGGGCTATCATTGAATACCATGCGAACGGAGACAGCGTGTCCACGCAAAGCCGCCGCTACGTCAAGGTCATTGCAGCGAAAGGAAAGGAAAACTGAGTGTCGTGATTAGCCAATTCCATGATTCGGCAGTTGAGCAGGAGTCATGAAGCCTAGGCCGTCCAACTACGACAAATTTCCTTCCATTCGAGTACCGGTTGGCGGGGAGTCAGTGTGGCAGGGTTGGCGGGAGATTGTCACTCGAATCAGTGGCGACATCGCACGTGGCGCTAAGAAAATTTCCGTGGAAATTTACCCGGGGGTTTTCGAGGAACAAGTGTTGGCAGCTTTCGTCGAGATTTTGCATCCCGCACACGTGTTCCGTACCAGCGATTGCTGGAAAACTCCGCCGGAAATCGATGCGATCGTCGGCAGCGATTTGACCGATGATCCGGTATTTGGCCGCATCAGCCGACTTACCATCGAGGACTTCGCGGACCCGCAGCGTACCGCGCAGCTTCAAGAGGCTTGCCGATCGCCGGAGGGCGTAACCCTCATCCTTGGCACGGGAACCGCACTCCTGGCTCCTGAACCCGATGTGCTGATTCTGGCAGATCTCGCGCGCTGGGAGATCCAGCGGCGCCAGCGCGCCAACCAGATCGCAAGCTTCCCAGCCGGAGACATCCAGGAATCCGCTGCGATGAGATACAAGCGCGCATTCTTTGTTGACTGGCGTGTGGCGGATCGGATTAAGCGGGACCTGCTTGACCGGATCGACTATCTGTTAGATACCAATGATCGAGCCGCACCCAAGATGAGCACTGGCGAAGCTTTTCGCGCGGGCCTGCGATGCGCGCTGAACCGGCCCTTTCGCGTGGTCCCGTTTTTCGACCCCGGCCCTTGGGGCGGACAGTGGATGCGCGAGGTGTGTGACTTGCCCGATGGCCCGCCGAACTACGCATGGTGCTTTGATTGTGTTCCGGAAGAAAACAGCCTCTTGCTAGACATGGCCGGCGTGAAGGTCGAGATTCCTGCTATGGATTTGGTGCTCCACGGTCCCCGTGAACTTCTGGGCGATGCCGCATATGCCAGGTTCGGTGCAGAGTTTCCAATTCGCTTCGATTTCCTCGATACCATGCAGGGTGGCAATCTGTCGCTGCAGGTACATCCGCTCAAGCAGTACATCATCGACAATTTTGGGATGGCCTACACGCAAGACGAGAGTTACTACTTGCTCGATGCGGCACCGGATGCATGCGTGTATCTCGGAGTGAAGACGGGAGTCGACCGAAAGGCCATGATCAGAGAGCTGCATCTCGCGCAAGAGGATGGCGTAGCGTTTGAGGCCTTGAACTATGTAAATAAGTGGCCGGCTCACAAGCATGACCACTTCCTCATCCCAGCCGGTACCATCCATTGTTCTGGAGCCAACAGCATGGTTTTGGAAATCAGCGCGACGCCATACATCTTTACCTTCAAGTTGTGGGATTGGGGACGGCCGGGACTCGATGGGCGCCCGCGCCCTATTCACCTGGAACACGGCGCCGCCAACATCCAATGGGATCGGGACACAGAATGGGTTCGGAAGAATCTGTTGAATCGTATCGAAAAGATAGGCAATGGCAGAGGCTGGATAGAAGAAAGAACTGGATTGCACGAACTGGAATTCATCGAGACCAGAAGGCACTGGTTCACTTCTCCGGTGGAACACGACGCGTCGGATGGTGTGCACGTCCTGAACCTCGTCGAAGGAGAAGAGGCAATCGTCGAGAGCCCGTCTGCGGCTTTCGAGCCGTTTCCCGTTCACTATGCCGAAACCTTTATTGTGCCGGCGCAGACGGGAAGGTACAGCATCAGGCCGGCAGACGGAGTGCGTGAGTGCGCAACTATGTGCGCAGCCGTGAGGACCGAAGCGTGAGATTCGATCCCGGCATTGGGGTTGTGCCTGTCCGCGAGCCTCTGGGTTTTCGCTATGGACCTGGAGTGTTTGGTCCGCAACCAGAAACACGCTCACTCGATGCAATTCGGCCAAGTCTGCGCGACCCCGCCTGCACCGGGCCTGATCCGGTCTATGCCATCGTGATGGACGTGGGGCGTGAGGACATTCGAGTCGAACTCGAACGCAGAATGCTGCTGTTCGGCGCAGTGATCTACGCATCGGGAAAACTCGGGGAAGAACCGGTGCGCAGCCAGGGCCATGTGCACCGCGTCTCCTCGCAGAGCGGGTGGTCGCCGCCTGAAGTGTACGAGATTTGGGATGGAGCAGCCTACGTCTATATGCAGGAGCATGTGGCTGACGATCCGGGGCGTTGCTATGCGGTTATGGCCAGGCCTGGCGACGTCGTGGTGGTACCTCCGGCATGGGCTCACGCGGCAATTAGCGCAGACCCTTCAGATTTCATGGCTCTGGGCGCTCTTTGCGATCGAGAGTACGGCTTCGACTATGAGGGGATCAGGAAGCGCAAAGGCCTCGCTTGGTATCCAATCGTCACCCCGAAAGGCGGAATCGAATGGGTGCCCAATCTTAACTACCAGCGGACGAAGCTTGACGTACGGCGACCTAGAGACTATGCAGAACTCGGCTTCGTCCGGGAACATTCCATCTACGAACAGGCAGTTCAGGATCTCGATAGGTTTTCCTGGGTCTCAAATCCGGCTCTTTGCGCAGACGTTTGGAAACACTTCGAGCCCTGAAACTCATCTCTTGTTGTCCGGATGGCCTGCAGGCGGCATGCCAAGTCTTGATCCCCCATTTGCTTGGATGCGTTCTGCTTCCGAAAGCTCCCGGCTAGCGCTTTCTTCTCGTCCTAACTGCGGATAGGCGTCGGCCAGGAGGCGGTGCGGGTCACGATAACCGCGCCCTGCGAATCGCGAATGGTACCGGTGATTTGTCCCGTAGGCTGGGCCTGCCCCAAGGCAAGAATCGGGAGAAGTGCCAAGGAAAAGGCGGCGAGGCGGACGAGTCTGGCGACAATACTCATGTGGACTAAGGCGGCAGCCCCACTCGCCGAATCAATTCTGTGAATCTGGGATCTGAGCGAATAGGAGCCCAAATCGGGTCGTCCTTGAGATGAATCATGGCGCCATCGTGCTCTTTGTACCCTTGTTCCAGCAAAGCAAAAGCCTCCTCCTTATCACCCAGGTTGGCGTATAGCCAAGCCGCGAAAAACTTGGGCATGTGATGACGATTCGAAGTCGCAACGTACACTTTCAACCACGCGCGAATCGCGCTTTTGTAGTCGCCCCTCGCATAACCGTCTTGCAGAATTCTTGCCTGATCGTCGAAGCCGAGGATTTTGAGGGTTTTCATGTACTGTTCGACCGCCTCTTTGTATCTGCCCGCCTCTTGAAAGGCCCTGCCTAATAGCGCGCGAAGAAGAAAGTTGTTGGGTTCTCTTTCATCGACATACTGCTGTCGCTGGTCGATGCTCAAGCCCGCCGGGAAAAAATCACCGCTGCGAAAGTGCACAGGGTCAAGCGGTTGCGCCAGCTCGAGCTCTTTTTGCCCCGCACGGGTTTTCTCTCCCGCCATTAGATCCAGGTAGTCTGAATACTCCACATGGGCATCGGCGGAGTTCGGATTAAGCTCAAGGGCGCGCTTGTACTCTTTCCCCGCCGCCTGCCAGTTCCAGTCGCCCAACAGCAGCCGCGCATTGTCCAAGTGAGCTTCGGCGACGGAGTCATCTAATTCCAACGCTCTTGCTACGGCAGCCCTGGCTTTGGAATCCAGGTCCGGGATCGCATCCATTAGACCCGTCATCATCTCAAAGATTGCCAGGTAAGCAGGAATGTAGTGTGGGTCCTCTCGAATCGCCTGTTCGAAATCCGCAACCGCCTTCCGCTCTTCTTCAGCGAACTCTTGCTCGAACCCTTTTCGAAGTTGAAGTTCGTCTGCCTTACCGAAGTGGAAGCGGCCATCAAGGTACGCATCGAGATCTTTGCGATTCACCGGGCGGAGACTCCTCAGATGCTCTTGCTCCTGAGGCGTCATCTTTGCCTGAATTTCCTCGGCGATGGCGCTCGCCACCGAACTCTGAAGGGTGAGAACATCGCTCAGATCGCGGTCATAGGTCTGAGCCCACAGGTTCGAATCTCGCGGCGCATAGATCAACTGGGCCGTAACCCGCACCCTGTCACCGGAACGGATCACTGATCCTTCGACGATCCCGTCTACTCCCAACTCCTGCGCTATTTCCGGCAGGGGCTTGTCTGTCTTCTTGTAACGCATGACCGAAGTCCGTGAGATAACCCGGAGTGCGCTCAGACGCGAAAGCTCTGTGATCAGTTCCTCGGTCATGGCGTCGGCGAAGTATTCCTGCGTTTGATCACCCGAGAGGTTCTGCAATGGCAGCACGGCGAGGGATCGAATCTGCGGAATGTCGCGACGTCCCGGAGATATTCCCACCATTTGTTGGGTGCAAACAGCGCAATCCCAAGAAGCAGAACGACGGAGCCAAGGCCAATCAAGAGTCCTACCCGCAGAGTGCGACGGCTGAGCCAGGGCTCTGTCCTTGGCCGTGACTCATTGGCAGAGGTGGGAGGGGTGCTCCCATTGACTGTCCCAATGAAACGATACCCGCGTCGGGGCAGGGGTCTCAATGAAACGCGGAGTCTCTGCCTTGTCGCCCAGAGCTTCGCGCAGCCGTTTGACGGCGTTATTCACTCCGCCGTCGAAATCCACGAAAGTGTCGGCAGGCCAGATCCTTTGCCGCAGCTCTTCGCGATTAACCACCTCGCCGGGCCGTTCCAGAAGAATCTGAAGAAGTTGAGAGGTTGGTCCTGCAGCTTGATCTTCACTCCCTGCTTGCGCAGTTCTCCCGCGCGAAGATCAACTTCGAACACACCGAAGCGAATTGCCCCCACTTGGGATGGACTGGCCGTGTCCATGGAGGCGTACGCCCCACTAGGTCAGACAGTTTACCACCGTTTTTCACAGCCTGGTTAGTTAGCTGCGCCTACACGTGTCCCAATGTCTTTCCCCGCAGGCACTTGGCCCGACTACAACGGGACGCTTGCCCTAGGCATCGTGTCAAGCGGCCCAGGCAGGAAAAGTGCACGCTCGCTACCGTGGCCGGAACCTACGGACTGACCACGACCGGATCGATCCCCGGCATTGGCCCGGTAGCGGCTGTGGTAACTGTCGACAAGGGAAATATCTCCGGGAGGGCGCATCAGCCGAGGAACGGGGTCAGGGTTCGACAAATTGTTTTTGGGGACAGTTTGGCGTGTCTCCTGATTTGAAATTGTCGAACCCCTCTAACGCACGCTGTTCAACGTCTTAAGGGAATTCAGCGTGCAAAATATGTCTATGGCGACCCCGGAGGGAGTCGAACCCCCAACCCTCAGATCCGAAGTCTGATGCTCTATCCAGTTGAGCTACGGGGCCAGCATTTCGGGACGTTCGTAGGAAATTAGCAAATATGGTGGGCCCGGAGAGATTCGAACTCCCGACCTAACGGTTCGTAGCCGTTCGCTCTATCCAACTGAGCTACGGGCCCCGAAAATTATTTTACTACAGGGACTTCGGAAATCGTTGTGCTCAGCGTCATCGACCTTTGGGCAACCTCGGCGCTAAAAGAAAAAAGAACTTGATGAGTATCGCAAAGATTTCAAAAAAATAACGTCTTCGATGAATTTCACAGGTGTCTGGCCCATATTTTGCCTTGGGCAGACAGCAGTAAATCTTGCTCGCCCAGAGCAAATCCTACAGAGTAACCACCTCATAGACCCATGTATTTTCAATAACTTGCCCGACGGCACAGCAGGTGCTCTAGCAATATCAGACGAAGTGGCGCGCAACGGGGCGCTCCAGAGAATAACTTCGGCCAGAGGTTTTCTTGAGCGCCCCTTGCATTTTTCAAGACTTCGCCTCCCTCAGCGTAATTTCGACGACATTAAGCCAGCATCAGCTTTTCCTTCACATCGATACCTGCTTGGCGCAAGAGCTGAGCGACGGCGGCTGGCTTAAGCCGCGACGCGTCAAACCCCACCCGCACCGTACGATTCTTTTCATTGAAGTCGACTCCGCGAATGCCGTAAACCTCGCGCACGCCATCGATGGCCCGCAATTGATTTTCTCCGGGCGCGGCACCGTAACTGAAAGCAACGTCCAAGTAGGTCATCGGTTTGGAAATCCTTTATTGATATTGATATTGATCGGTTTCGAGACTCCCCAAATGTGTAAGGGGTGAATCTAATATAGAGCACAAACAATCAAAGAGCACACAGGCCGGGCGAGCAAGCATCGTGACTGGTGCGAGGTTCATGTCCACCAAACCCCTTAGTACGGCAACCGAACCGCAGCGCGACCCGGTCTGCGGGATGAGCGTAAATCCTGCCACAGCAAAACATTCACACTGGCATGCGGGCAAGGACTTCTTTTTTTGTTGCGCTCGCTGCGCCGATAAATTCAGGGCGGATCCGGAAAAGTACCTGAGCCACTCCGCGCCCATCCAATCCTCAGGCCTGGTAATGCCCAGTGCGGCCGGATCTAGTCCTCACATCAGCTCATCGCCAGCCGTGAATGACTCCACTACTTTTCCACAACGGCTGGAGCGGCCAGTCCACGGGCCAGTGCCAGGGAAAGATCAGTCAACAGCTCGTTTCGCTGCCTACGTGTGTCCGATGTGTCCAGAAGTTCGCCAAGACAAACCCGGGGCCTGCCCATCCTGCGGAATGTCACTTGAGCCGGAATCGCTCGCGGTTCGGCGCACCGAATACACCTGCCCTATGCATCCGGAGATTGTGCGTAACGGGCCGGGTTCCTGTCCAACTTGCGGAATGGCGCTGGAGCCGCGCACGGTCACGGCAGTCGAAGAAGACAACCCAGAATTGCGCGATATGAGCCGCCGGTTTTGGGTAAGCCTGATGCTGACCCTGCCACTGCTGGCGGTCGCCATGGCATCGATGATTTCAGAGATGCCGGTGAGGCGGATTCTGCCCGGAGCGTCACTGCCGTGGGCCGAGTTCCTGCTGGCCACGCCAGTCGTGCTATGGGGCGGCTGGCCCTTCCTTCAGCGATTCTGGAGCTCGCTGGTAAATCGCAGCCCCAACATGTTCACGCTAATTGGCATGGGCACGGGTGTGGCTTTCGCCTACAGCGTGATTGCGACCGTCGCACCTCAACTCTTTCCGCCATCGCTGCGCAGCATGGATGGCTATCCCGACGTGTACTTCGAGGCCGCCGCTGCCATTACTACTCTGGTTTTGCTGGGACAGGTAATGGAGCTGCGCGCCCGCGGCCGCACCAGCGCCGCGATTCGAGCCTTGCTGGATTTGAGCCCCAAAATGGCGCGCCGTTTGAATCCCGACGGCAGCGAAAAAGATGTTGCCCTTGAACATGTGACGCCAGGAGACCGACTGCGGGTTCGGCCCGGAGAAAAAGTCCCGGTGGATGGCGTGATTCTGGAAGGCAGCAGCTCGATCGACGAGTCGATGATCAGCGGCGAGTCCATACCCATCGAGAAGACTGTCGGCGGCAACGTCATTGGCGCCACTATCAACGGAACGGGATCATTCGTCATGCGTGCAGAACGCGTCGGTGATGAGACATTATTGGCGCGAATTGTGCAGTTGGTAAGTCGGGCTCAACGGAGCCGCGCGCCCATCCAGCGGTTAGCCGACCGTGTATCTGCATGGTTCGTGCCGCTCGTGATGGCGGTGGCGATCGTCACATTTGTCATCTGGTTCCTGGTTGGGCCGCAACCGCGGCTCGCCCATGCGTTGGTGAACGCCGTAGCCGTTTTGATCATTGCCTGTCCCTGTGCGCTGGGACTGGCCACGCCTATGGCGATCATGGTGGGCACGGGTCGCGCCGCCCATGCTGGTGTGTTGATTAAAAACGCGGAAGCGCTGGAAACTTTGGAAAAAGTGGATACGCTGGTCGTTGACAAGACGGGAACACTCACGGAAGGGAAAGCGCGAGTGGTATCCGTGGTTACGCTGGCTCGCGAGTCTCAGCCCGCGCAACACCAATTCGAACAGGGCCGCCAGTCGTTCAACGAGAACGAACTCTTGCAGCTCGCCGCCAGCCTGGAGCGTGCCAGTGAGCACCCCTTGGCATCAGCCATCGTTGCCGCCGCCGAGGAGCGGGGTCTTCGGTTGTCGGAGGTGACTGGCTTCAACTCGCTGACTGGCCGCGGTGTAACCGCAATGTTAGACGGCCAAGTCATCGCTGCGGGAAACGAGCAATTACTGCAAGACCTTGGCACCGCTCACGGCGAAGTTCTGCCCAAAGCGGAGGAGTTGCGCAGTCAGGGGCAAACGGTCATCTTCGTTTTGGTCGAGGGCAAAGTCGCAGGTCTGATCGGGGTCGCCGATCCCATCAAAGCCTCCACGCCAAACGCGGTTCGCAACTTGCGCGATCAGGGTATCGACGTGGTGATGATTACCGGCGACCACCGGCTC
>WNFD01005108.1_pt1 | contig 25892 bp, 20 predicted proteins | sample 5400491 | NCBI WGS metagenome assembly WNFD01 (sample SAMN13153343, study PRJNA577476) | soil metagenome | isolation source: 120 cm saprolite under Douglas fir tree site 2 hole 2 replicate 2 | place: USA:California | collected 2015-04-18
CGCAGCGTCGTGGCGCCCGGACCTGGTCGTTCTCGATCTCGGCCTGCCCGACATGCCCGGCATCGAGGTGTGCCGCGAGATCCGCTCCTGGAGCAAGATGCCCGTCGTCGTGCTCACCGCACGGCACTCCGAGGACGAAGGAGTAACGGTTTCCGGCCCAGGCGACTTGGTAAGTGCAAATCGGAGCCGGCTTGCTCGTTGCGTCGCCGCACCATTACCAAGCCTCTGAGCGGCCGTCCTGCACCATAATAGGGCATAGGCTGGATAGGTGCCTGTTGGGGTTACGCCACAACCCGTTTCCACGCAATCCCTTGAAGGCTCTCGAAGAAACTCCGCAACACGGCCTGCTTCCTGCGGTTATGAACTCATGCAGTGAGCGGTTTTGTGCACAGTGGCATAGGCCCTCCAGTGGACACCGATCTGGGGTCTGTACCCCCCAATTGATAGCCCGTGAAGGGAGAGGGTATGAACACCATCGACCCCAAACGCCCGCGTGACGACCGTGGCGAGTCTCAATCCGGCCGGCCAGCGGAACCTCACGTTGGTGTGAGTGAGGGGCCTGGGGCGGTTTCCAGCGCCAGTGTATCGACAGGAGCCGGACCAGGAATGGGCATCTCCCTACGCGTGCTCATGGTCGAAGACTCCGAGGACGATGCGCGCCTGCTAGTGCGTCAGCTGCAGCACGCGGGCTACGACCTCACGCACAAGCGTGTGGATACGGCGTCCGCGTTGGAGGCTGCCCTGGATCGCCAGCCCTGGGACCTGATCATCGGCGACTACAACATGCCGCACTTCAGCGGGACGGCGGCGCTGGCGATCGTGCGGCGGCGCGGCCTCGACATCCCTTACATCTGTCTCTCCGGTACGATCGCCGAAGAGCTCGCGGTGTCTGCCATGAAGGCGGGGGCGAACGATTACGTCACAAAGGGAGAGACCGCGCGCCTCCTCCCTGCGATCGAGCGCGAGCTGCGCGAGGCGAAGGCGCGGGCGGCGCTGCGCGCCACGGAGGCCAGGTACGCGACGCTGGTCGAGCACGCCCCGGTCGGGATCTACTGCTCGAACCCTGAGGGCAGGTTCCTCTCGGTCAACGCCGCGCTGGTCCGCATCCTCGGGTACGACTCGCCCGCTGACGTGCTTCGGCTAGACATGGCGCGGGATGTCTACGCCGACCCTGCCGAGCGGCAGCGCCTCGTAGTCCGCGACACCTACAGCGATCGCCAGTACGATGACGTGGAGGCGACTTGGAAGCGCAAGGACGGCCGCTCCATAGCCGTGCAGCTCAACGTGCGGGCCGTGCGGAATGGCGCGGGGCGGGTCGAATACTATGAGACCTTCGTCCGGGACGTCACCGACCAGCGACGTCTCCAGCAGCAGCTGCTGCAGTCTCAGAAGATGGAGGCGGTGGGGCGCCTGGCGGGTGGGATCGCGCACGACTTCAACAACCTGCTCACGGTGATTACGAGCTACAACGACCTGTTGCTGGAAGACCTCGGGACCGACGATCCGAAGCGGGGCGATCTTGAGCAGGTTCGCAAGGCGGCCGACGGTGCCGCGGCGCTCACCCGCCAGCTCCTCGCCTTCAGCCGGCAGCAGGTGGTCGAACCGCGCGTCGTCAGCCTGAATGCGGTGGTCGAGAGCCTCCAGATGATCCTGCGCCGAGTCCTCGGCGAGGACGTGGAGCTGGCGACGACGCTGGGACCCGAGCTTGGGGCCGTGAAGGCCGATCTCGGGCAGCTCGAGCAGGTGCTCATGAATCTGGCGGTGAACGCGCGCGATGCGATGCCGACGGGTGGCAAGCTCACGATCGAGACGGCCAACGTGCAGCATGATCCGGACTACGCCCGTGCGCAGAGTGCGGCGCCGGTGAGCCGGTTCGTGATGCTGGCTGTCACCGACACCGGTGTCGGCATGGACGAGGCAACCAAAGCGCGAATCTTCGAGCCGTTCTTCACGACCAAAGAGCCAGGCAAAGGCACCGGGCTCGGCCTCGCGACGGTGTATGGCATCGTGCAGCAGTCGGGTGGATTCATCTGGGTCTATTCCGAGCCCGGCCACGGCACGAGCTTCAAGGTCTACCTGCCGCGAATGGATGAGTCTGCGGAGCCGTTGGCTGCCCCGGCAGCCCCGCGCATGGCCCGGGGAACCGAGACGGTGCTGCTCGTGGAAGACAACGCCGCAGTGCGGACGGTCACCAAGCAGATGCTCGAGCGTCACGGCTACACGGTCCTCGAAGCGCCCAACGGCGAGGCCGCCCTCCACTTGGCCGATCAGCATCACGGTCCGATTCACCTGCTGCTGACGGACGTGGTGATGCCACTGATGGGCGGGCGGCAACTGGCCGATCGACTGGCGCACGCCCGGCCGGAGACGAAGGTGCTGTACGCGTCGGGCTACACCGACGACTCCGTCGTCAGACATGGCGTCCTCGAAGAGGGGACGGCCTACCTCCAGAAGCCCTTCACGCCGGAGAGTCTCGCGCGCAAGGTCGGTGAAGTGCTCGACTCGTCCACGGCTCGTCGAACCACGGCAAGGCTGGTCCCACGCGAGGCGCAATCCGGGTCTCGCATCCTGCTGATTGATGACGATGCCAGTCTTCGCGGCGCGATCCGGCGGGCGCTCGAGCGGGCGGGCCATGAGGTAGTCGAAGCGACCGACGGCGCCGCCGGTCTTCGGCTCTACCGCGCGCGAGGCGCGGACGTCGTCATCCTGGACATCTTCATGCCCGAGCGGGATGGACTCGAGTTCATTTTGGACCTGCGCGCCGAGGGTCGTCGGGCGAAGGTCATCGCCATTTCCGGCGGGGGCCAGACCGGGCAAATCGACATGCTGAGAGCCGCGGCCGCCTTCGGCGCTGCGCGCACGCTGTCTAAACCGGTGGCGTTGAGCCAGCTACTCGCCGCCGTGGACGACGTGCTCTTGGAGGGCGCGCTGTAGTAGCCATCACCCATCCGCCTTGCCACGCTTGCGGGATTCCTGCGCCACTCCCCTATTGGAGGACGGCTCCGACAGGAGAGGATTCCCATGTTCGATTTCACACCCCACACCACCGACCGCCGCGGATTCGTTGGCGCGGTCGCCGCCCTGGGCGCAGGCATGGCTCTCGGTCCCGACACCCGCGTGCATCGGGTGTTTGGCGCCGAGCAGCCGGCGATGGCACAAGACCCGTCGGACGCTTGGCTCGATCGACTCAAAGGGATGCACCGCCAGTTGTTCGATGTTCCGGAGCCCGAGGGCGGTACCATGCTGCGCCACGTGCGCAACTATCTCGACGCCTGGCGCGATACCTACGGGGTCGCGGAACGGGATGTCAGCGTCGTCGTTACGCTGTACGCGCGGACCACCCCGGTCGGGCTCCAGGACGAGACGTGGGCGAAGTACCAGCTGGGCGCTGCCTTGAGCATCACAGATCCTACGACCAACGCGCCCCTGGTCCGCAACTGGTTCGCCCACCCCAAGGCCGGTGACCCCGTCGCCGATGGCACACCGGAGAGCTCGATGGAAGCCCTTCAGCGTCGCGGGGTGGTATTCGCCCTGTGCAACAATGCGCTGAAACGGTGGGCGGGGCGGCTCGAGAAGAGCGGGCTGGGCGCCGCGGCGGACGTCCACGCCGATTTGGTGGCGCACGCATTGCCAGGCGTGATCATCGTTCCGGACGTGCTGGTCACGATGACCAAGGCGCACGAAAGAGGCTTCGGGTACGTGCGATCCTGACTGAGCAGGGCGTAGCGGCAGGTCCTCTGCGCCTTCGAGTAGCGGCTCGGGTGATCGCGAGCTAGGGCGTCGTCGCAGCTCGAGCGAGCGTCAGCGAGCCGGTGAGCGCGATGTCCGCAGAGGAGTTCCCGACGAGGACCCTGTACGTGCCCTGGTCGGCCCGCCAGCCCTTTCCGGCGACGTCGTAGTACGCTAGCGACCGCACGGTGAGCGGGATCGTGACTCGCCGGGTCTCCCCCGGCTGCAACACGATCTTGGTGAACCCCTTGAGCTCCCTGGGGGGACGCGCCACGGCGCCGGCCGGGCTCGCGACGTAGACCTGGGGCACGGCCGCGCCCGCGCGGGCGCCGGTGTTCGTGACGTCGAGGGAAACGTCCCACTGCGGCGAGCCGCCTGAGGAGCCCGCGACCGGCGTCATCGTGAGGTTGGCGTAGCCGAAGGTCGTGTACGAAAGGCCGTGCCCGAACGGGAACAGCGGCGTGATCCCGTTCCGCTCGTAGCCGCGGTAGCCGACGAACACGCCTTCCTTGTATTCGATCCGATTGGTGCCCGGCACCTCGAACCAGTTGGCATAGGCGGGATTGTCCTCCAACCGGCGCTCAAAGGTCGCCGGAAGGTGACCGGAGGGATTGACCTCGCCGAACAGGATCTCGGCGAGGGCGGTGCCCCCTTCCTGCCCTGAGTACCAGGCCTGGAGCACCGCGGGCACCCGGTCGATCCACCGGCTCATGTCGGTGCCGCCGCCCGACGTCACCACGACGATGGTCTTGGGGTTGGCGGCGCCGACTCGCTCAATGAGCTCGTCCTGGCCCGGGGGCAAGGCGAAGGTGCGGTCCCACCCTTCGCTCTCCGTCTGTGGATCGAACCCGACCGCCAGAAGGACGAGGTCCGCCTTCGCGGCAAGCGCGACGGCCGACGAATCCACCCAGCGTCCCTGCGCAACGATCCCCATCCGGACGAACGGGCCACCGAACCCGGGTGCTGCATGGTGCTCCAGCACGACCTTGTGGGGACTCGCATCGAGCGAGATCGTGGTGGCTTCGACGATCGCCTGCATCCGGGACCAGCGGTCGGTCACCAGCTTGTCGTCCACGTAGAGGCGGTAGCCGGCCGCCGAGAATCCGCCCTGCTGTACCACGATGTCGAAACTGCCAGCGTGGTCCGGCGTGTAGTAGCCAGTCCAGCGCGTGCCGGGTGGCCGGGGTGACCCCCCGAGCAGCGAGAAGTCGATCGGCTCTCCGGATGACAGGAACGACAGATCGAGCGGCGTACCCACTCGCACCGCACGGTCCACGCGTGTGCTGGCCGGCGTGCCCGAGAGATCCGGGCTGTTGAAGACCTCAGCGGTCAGCCCCGGCGCCCCGGCGGTCGGGCTTGTCGACCAGCGGGTGCTGGCCGTGATGGTGTTCAGGCTGGGAACGCCACGGGCGTGAAGCACCACCGCGCCGGTCCCCAAATGGTTGCTGATCCCCTCCAGGAAACTCACGGCATGAAACGGCGGCACCGTAGCACTGCCGCCGCCCACCGGGACGGCGGGGTACGCGTTGGGCCCAATCACCGCGATGGTGTGGACGTGCTGTCGGTCCAATGGCAGGAGCGCGCCGTCGTTCTTGAGCAGCACGATCGCCTCCCGCGCGCCGTCCAGCGCCGCCTGGCGTCCGGTCTGGCTGTAGCGCGGGATCGAGGGGTTGAGCTGGGGCCGGTCCATCCAGCCGAAGCGCACCACGTTGCGCAGCAGCCGGCGCACTTTGTCGTCGATGGTGGCTTGCGCGATGCGCCCCGACTGCACCAGCGGCTGCAGCGAGTCGCGGCTCATGTGTCGGGGGCCGGGCATTTCGAGGTCGGTGCCGCCGTTGGCCGCGCCGAGCGCTGAGTGCACGGCGCCCCAATCGGACATGAGGACGCCGGGGAACCCCCACTCCTGTTTCAGGACGTCCACGAGGAAATGGTGGTTGGCCGTCATGTACTCGCCGTTCGTCAGATTGTACGAGGCCATCATCGCGCCGACTCGGGCCTCCTTGACCGCCGCCTCCCAGACGGGCAAGTAGATCTCTCGCAGCGTGCGTTCGTCGATGCGGGAGTCGGAGGTATTGCGCGCGAATTCCGACTCGTTGCCCAGGTAGTGCTTGATAGTGGCGCTCACCCCCTGGGACTGCAGCCCGGTGATGAAGCCGACCACCATCCGGGAGGCGAGATACGGATCTTCTCCGAGATACTCGAAGTTCCGGCCGTTCAGCGGCGTCCGGTACATATCGGCCCCGGGACCCAGGGAGTAGTGCTTGCCCCGCGCGCGGGCGTCACGTCCGATCTCCGTGCCGACACGCTGAGCGAGCGCCGGGTCCCAGGTCGCGGCCAGCGCGATGCCGCCGACGTAGAGGGTGGAAGGACCAGTCGCGCGGACGCCGAAGGGGCTGTCGGCCGTGCCGCGCTGCGGGATGCCGAGCCGAGCGAGGCCCGGAATGTCGAAGGTGTTCACGCCGCCCAACAACCCGAGCTTTTCGTCGAGCGTCAGCTGGGCGAGCAGTGAATCCACCCGGCGCTCCATCGCGGCGTCCGCCCCTGCCGGCGCCTGAGCGGCTGCGGTCGCGAGTGGGGCAAGCGAGATCACCAGCGTGGAAACCAGGTTGCGGCGCATGGTTGCCGTCCTTCACGTGGAAGTATGCTCCTCAGCGTCATGGCAACGACTGGCGCCAAGATATGGCGCTACGACCCGGGTGGCCAGCAATTGTTGGATCAGAAGGGGCGCCAACATCGGCGCGTATTCCGGGGAGGGAATGCGCCAGGCGGGACTCGAACTCATGACCTTCGGCTCCGGAGGCTGCGCGGAGCTCGCATTCGGCGCTCGGTTCCTCCGTTGGAGTGGTGCTAGGGAATCGTGTTCGGTGGTCCGTCCTTCCTACCGACCCAATGCACGAAATACAAGCATTGCTGAGGTGTCATTGATTGCCGCACATCCACCTCGACTGTCGCATCGAAGCCCGACCGCTTGAATTGCCCGTCGATCGTGAGCGTGAACTGCCCGCCCCTGACCGAGAGAGTGGTTGGCGTAGTTGCGAAACGGGCGGCGCTGTCTATGGTGCCCTGATAGGGGTGCCCGGCATGGGTAAGTGCCAGCACCCGCGCTCCAGGCGTGTGAGTGACGAATGTAGGATTGTCCTGCACGGAGAGCGCCCCACACGTATTGCGATCAGGAACCAACGAGACTTGCGTCTGATACGTCCCGGCAACAGAGAGCAGGGGTGGTCCCGTCATCGAACGACCGCTTCTGACCACACTGGCGCCGATGAGGACGGCCATGCCGGCAGTGCAATAAACGCTGCGGGCGCCCCACTCTAGTCTTCCTCGACGAAGTCGGTGCGGAGCTGGCCTAGAACACCAAACCCGGGGCCGAATGCTCCCCGGGTTAGCGGGCCGGGCGAAGTGGCCGTCACACTCCAGCCGCGACCGATCAGCGCCGTGAACCCTGGGCTCGGAGATCATTCGGAATCCAGCTCCTGATGTTTGCAGGGCCGGTGCCTCGGCGATCGAGTACGGTCGATTGAGCGCGCCAATGACTGGCCCCCTCCGCGCAAAGGCTCGCACCTGCAAAAGAACGATTGCTGACAAGCAGCGCAATTGGTGTCACGGTGCTTTACTCGCTTTTCATATACTGCGATCGCCCGGCGCTGAGAACTCGAGTGCCGCCTCGCGCGGGTTCGTTGAATTGCAGAAAACGTGAGACGAACGGCGGAAAGAGCGCGACGACTCGGCAAGGACTTGTCGCCTGGCCGGTCTCGCCGACACGTTTCGGAAACCTGCTCATCCCTTCAAGAGCGGTACACGGATGACGCGCCCGCGCCTCTGCCGACGCCGGGGCCAGCCGGTCCAGAGCCGCCGATCGAGGAATGGTTCATGAGTCATATCCTAGTCATCGAGGACGACTCCACGATTGCCGATGGGCTGCGCCGCAGCCTCGAGCTCGAGGGACATAGCGTGACACTTGCGCGCAACGGGGGAGAAGGACAACTGGAGACTCAGCAGCCCACGGTCGCTCTGGTCGTCCTCGAGCCCAAGCGCCCGGGAAGGGATGGCTATCACGTGCGCAGGGACTTGCGCGGCATGGGCAGCGGCGTCCCGGTGCTCATCCTCTCGGCCCGCGGGTCAGAGTTGGACAAGACTCACGGCTTCCGCCTTGGGGCCGATGACTACGTCGTGAAGTCCTTCGGGCTCCTGGAGCTGCTCGCACGCGTGGAAGCCCCGCTACGCCGGTCATGCGGCGTCATCCCCGGCGTTAGTGACACACCTGCACCGGTGCGATTCGGCGAGATCGAGGTCCATCGAGGCAAGCATACCGTTCTACGTCGCGGAGCTCCCCTGGAGCTTCGGCCCAAGGAGTACGAACTGCTCATTGCGTTGCTTGATCGTCATGGTGACGCAGCGTCCCGCAGTAGTCTGCTACGGGAGGTCTGGGGCTATGCGGACGGCGTTCTGAGTCGCACAGTCGACAGCCACGTCGCGGCGCTGAGACGCAGGGTCGAAGCGGATCCGAGGAAACCCCGGCACATTCTGACAGTACCGAAGGTGGGGTACCGCTTGCAGGTCTGACGATTAGGTCTGGGTTTCCGATAGCGAGTACTTCGTCTAGCGCACTTTCCCGCGGGCAGCGACCTTCCAGCTTCCTTCCACTCGGCCGTGGCGGCCGTACCAGACTTCGTCGTGCAGGTTCACCGTCGCGCAAGAGTGGCTCGGCACCACCCAGAGTTTCTCTCCGACGCGGGCACGCCCATCGATCTCCACGTAGCCGTGCTCCTCATTCAGTTTGCGCATGGTCCACCGTCTGATCGCTCGAGAACGTTTTTGACCCGGCGTCGACCACGCACTGGCCCGGCACCGCGGTGCTGACAACCGTGGTGAGCACGCGGAGCGCGCAGTCAGCCTCGCCGCAGACCTTCGCCGCGAGGCTGCTCGCGTCGTAGAAGACGTAGGTGCCGGGCCGGATCTCGGTGGTCTGCGGGATCAGCGGCGTTTTCGAGGCGCCGGGCGTCGAGCCTCCAGAAACAATCTTCGCCTCGAAGCCCGCCGCAGCGAGCGCATCGAGGACGGCGTCGACTTTGACGCACGCCGCCCGGAAGCCTGCCTCGTCGAGCCACGACGGCCAATAGAAGATCCCCTGGAAATCCGAACACGCCTGCGCGATCTCGACCGCTTGCTCAGGTGACTGCGCGCCACAGCGGCCCACGCCGACATCGATCTCCACCAGCGTTTCGATCCCCCCCTCCTGGAGGTCGCGAGCGACGTCGACCGAATCGACCGCAACCTTCACGCGGCGCGTCTTCGCGAGCGCTCGCAACCGCGGCAGCTTCGCCTTCACGAGCGGATAGGCGACAAGCACATCTTCGCCGGGCAACACCTCCGCCTCCCCCACTTTGGCGACCGTGATCCCGATTGCGCCCGCATCGAGTTGCATCTGCGCAATTTCACGGATCTTGTGGGTCTTCACGTGCGGCCGCAGCGCGACACCCCACGCCCGACATTGCCCCTGCATCCGCGCGATGTTGCGCTCGAGAACGTCGAGATCGACGTAGAGGGCGGGTGTGTCCAGGTCGAGCGCCTCCACTATCGGGCCTTCTTCGCGATGCAGTCGATCTCGACGGCGATGCCGCCCGGAAGCGCGCCCGCCTGAATCGTGGTGCGGGCCGGAAACGGCGCCGTGAAGTACGTCGCGTACACCTCGTTCATCGTGGCGAAATCGTTGATGTCGCGCAGATACACGTTGCACTTGACGACGTGATCGAGTGACGAGCCCGCCGCTCGGAGAATCGCCCGTAGGTTCTCCAACACACGCTTCGTCTCCGACCGCACGTCCCCAAGCTCCAGCTTCCCGGTGAGCGGATCGATGCATCCCTGTCCGGCGACGAAAATGAAATCTCCCTCGACGACTGCCTGCGAATACGGGCCAAGCGGCTTGGGCGCCTTCTCGGTCAGAATGGCTTTTCTCAAGGGATCCTCTTCATTCGTTTCCAGAGGTAATGAACGGGGAACCCTGCCGCGGCAATGGCGAGGCCGTAGACCGGCGAAAAGTTGCCAACCTGGATCTGTCCCCAGACGATAGCCGACACACCGACGACCGTACCTATCACGAACAAGAGTGGCACCCCAGGATAGACAGGCGTGCGGAACGGCCTCGGCGCATCAGCCATCTTCCGTCGCAGGACGAACACCGCTCCGACGGCAAAAATCAGGGCGGCCCACTCGACGACCACGAAATAGGTTGTGAGCGTATCGAAATCTCTGAGGACGAGGACCATAATGATCGCGACCGCACCCTGGATCAGCAGCGCCGCCCATGGCGTAGCCCAGCGCGGATGGGTTTTCCCGAGAAAGGAGAAAATCAGGCCGTCGCGCGCCATCGCATAGGGGACGCGCGGCTTGGCGAGCAGGTTGCCGTTGAGCGCGCCGAAAATGCTCGTCATGATCGCGAGCATGATGAGGACGCCACCGGCGGGTCCCGCTATCGCCGCCATCACCGTCCGCGCGATGGTTTCCTTTTGCTGCGCCATGATGCTGACCGGCATCATGTACAGGTAGGCCAGGTTCGCGCCGATGTAGAGCGTGACGATGACCAGCATCCCGACGATGATGATCCCCTTCATCAGTCGTTCGGGTGCCACGACCTCACCCGCGATCATGCTGACAGCGATCCAGCCGTCGTAGCTCCAGATGACTGCTGCGACCGCGCGAGCGAGCCCCCCCCCGCTGCCCTGCACGGGGCCGCCCTCGGTAAGGTGGGAAAGACTGCCGTGCCCCAACAGAAAGACGCCGAGGATGATCGCCGCCAGCGCGGTCACCTTCACCAGGGTGGTCACTTCGCTCACGGCTGCGCCCACTCGCGCCCCCAACACGTTGGCGCCCGTCAGGATGATGATCGCGGCGATCGCGATCAGCTGTACGGTCGCGGCGCTTGCCGACATGCCGAGCAGGTTGAGCAGGAATTCCGCGAAGACGACGGAAAGAGCGGCAACAGTGGTGGGCGTCGTGACCAGGACATATAACCAGCCAAATACGAATGCGGCGGCATCGCCGTATGCCTCGCGCAAGAACACGTACACGCCGCCCGCTTGCGGCAGCAGCGAGCTCAGCTCCGCCACCGCGAGCGCTCCGCAGATGCTGATCAGACCGAAGGCCGTCCAGAGTCCCATGATGACGAGCGGATCGGGGACGAGCCCGGCGATGGTGGAGGGGGTGCGGAAGATCCCGCTGCCGATTGTGATGCCAACGATCAGCGCGGTTCCGCCGGCGAGGCCGATGACGCGGCGGAGATCCTGCGCCTGTGAAACGACGGCCGTAGTCAGGCGAACCGCAGGCAGACCGGACTCGGTAGCGCGATACGCTGGCGCGAGGGCGTCAACCTGCCCGTATCCGGATCGCGCCCGAACACGACGACGGAGTCGGACCGCTGATTGGCGACGAGCAGCCACCGCTCGGCCCGATCCAGGCTGAAATTGCGCGGCCAATCGCCTTCGGTGGAGACCACCTGCTCGAGCGCGAGCGCGCCCTCCCCGCTTGATTCCGCCACGGAGAACACCGCGATGCTGTTGTGGCCGCGGTTCGACACATAAAGCGTCCGCCCATTTGCTGCGATGTGGGTGTCGGCCGGGTAATTCGTGCCGGTCCACCCAGCCGGGACGGTCGAACGTGTATCGAGCGGAGCAAGTGTGCCCCGCTCGGCGTCGAAGCGCAGCGTGGCCACCGTGGAATCGAGCTCATTGGCCACGAACACCAGCGGCACAGTGGGGTGGAAGGCGATGTGGCGCGGGCCGGCGCCGGGGCGCATGACGGCATCGCCACCCTCCACGCGGCGCAGCGCTTTGCCGTCCAGGTCGAGCCGATAGACGAACACGCGGTCGGCGCCGAGGTCTGCGGCGAGCGCGAAGCGGTTCGAGGGATCGGGAAGGATGCAGTGGGCATGCGGCGCCTCCTGCCGCTCGGCATTCGGTCCGGTGCCCGCGTGCTGAACGACACTCGTGGCGGGCGCGAGTGCGCCATTCCCCTGGATCGGCAACAGCGCGACGCTGCCCCCGGTGTAGTTGGCGACGAGCGCGACTCGCCCGCTCCGGTCTACGCTCACGAAGCAGGGCGCGCCACCGTCCGAGGGCTGCTCGTTCAGCCGGGTGAGCCCGCCGGTCGCTCGCTCGACCGCGAAGGCGCTCACCGCGCCGTTCTCGAGCTCGTTCACGGCATAGAGCACGCGCCCCCCCCCCCCCCCCCCCCCCCGGACGGGTTTGCGCCGGCGTTTACCGAGCCGACTCGCAGCAGTTCCCCGGAGCGCCGGTTCATGCGGACGAGATAGATGCCGTCGGACCGGCCGCCTTCGGTGTACGTCCCAACGTAGAGCAGGTCACCATCCGTCTGTGCCGAGCCACGCGCGAGTCCGATGAGACCGACCGCCGATGCGGCCAGGAAGTCGCGGCGAGACGGGTTGCGAGGATCGGTCATTGTGGTGCCCGAACGGCCTTTCCCGGCGCGACGCCCTCGACTGCATGCCCGTTCGCGACCACTGACACCCCGTTAACGATCACGTGCTGAATGCCGACGGGCGGCAGCGACGGTTCTAGGTAGGTCGAACGATCCACCACTTTGCTTGCGTCAAAGATCGTGATATCCGCGTCTGCCCCAACACGCAGGCGTCCCTTCTGCCGCATCGCCGGCACTCGGGCCTCGAGTCGTTGCGCCGGCATCACCGTCATCTTGCCGATTGCGTCCATCAGCGAGAGCCAGTGGGCTTCGCGCACGTAGCGGCCAAGCACCCTTGCAAACGTTCCTGTTGTCCGCGGATGGCCCGTGCCACTCTGCCAGTATGCGTCGCTCGCAATGATCGTAAGGGGACTGTGTATCGCCACGGCCACCATCTGCTCCGTGTTCGTATGCACCACAACGGGTCCGCCGGTCCGGGTATATCGGGCAAAGCTCTCCTGATTCAGCCGCTCGCCCGTACGCGGCCATTCCAGCTCGGCCAAGCGCTCATCGGGAGCGGCTTTGTAAGTATCCTGTATGGTGGCGGACTGAATCTCCGTCATGCCGGCATCGTATGGATACGCCTCCGTTGTCACGTCACGTCCGTGAGCGCGCGCCTCGCTGATCATCTCGAGCATCACGGGCGTGTCGGCAAGGCCGGCACTATTAATGTGCACCACGTGCAATGGAGCACCGGTTTCGCCGGCGAGCGACAGCGCTTCTGTGAGGCCCGCGACGTTAGGGCGAATGTGTACGTGCACAGGTGTCTTCATCTTCGCGGCGACGCGGAACACGGCGAGCAGCTCATCGCGCGTTGCCGCCGGCGTGTACGGAAAGCCTGCGCCGATGCTGACCGCGCCCTCGATGAGACCAATCTCCATGCGTTTCGCGATCTCGCCAATCTGCGCAGGCGACGCAGCGCGATAGGCTCCGTCGCTCACCGGCATCCAGGTCCCGGAATCGTGCATCACCGCCATCCGGACTTTGATGTGGCCGATGCTGACGCCATAGTTGATTCTCTCGCCGGCACTGCGCTCGCGGTACCAGGTAGCGACATCGGACGTGCCGAGCTCGAGCTCGAGCGCTGTCGTCACACCGTCTAGCGAATAGAACCGATATGTCTCGGACGTCTGTCCGTGCGCGTGCAGGTCGATGAAGCCGGGGGCGACGACGAGGCCGCGCGCGTCCACCGTGTCCCGGCCGCGGATGGCCTCGGTCGTGATGACGGCGATTCGTCCGCCCAAGAGCCCGATATTGCGGACCGCATCGAGCCTGGAGGCGGGATCCATCACGTGTCCGCCGAGAATCACGCGGTCGTAGACAGCTTTCGCTGGGCTCTGCGCCGAGAGCGTGCCCACCTGCAGTGCGACTAACAGTCCGACCATCATGGCCTCCGGATGAGACGCCCTCGCCGGATCACGACTTGTACTGTCCTTAAGGCTGTCAAATAGATCTCCGATCATGTTTGACGCAATGTTTGCCGTTCCATGCCTGCCAACGCCTATCGATGCCGTGATTCCGCGCACATACGTGCCAACAGAAACGATCGCCACGGCCCTCCGCCGGGGAGTCGTGCGGATCGAGCGCCTTGGCCATACTTAATCTCCTCCATCGGTGAACACGCTCCGGCCCGCGAGCAGCGGAGGTCCGTCCATGCACATGCCACTTGGTACGACCGTGATCGTTTACGACGGCTTCGAGAAGCCCGGCGGCTACACGCTAGCCGACTACGAGGCGAAATGGTCTCCACAGACCCTCGGCGAGATGGCCGTCGAGGACACGCGCCAGTTCGACAACCAGACGTTCTCGCTCTCCGCGACTCCGTTCCGGACCGGCGCCGATTCCAGCGTCGCCGATCACGCCAAGTATCTTGCCGTGAGCAAGCAGGCGTTCACGGTGCCGTTGATCGGATCCATCACCTTCTCGATCGATATCGCGGTCGAAACACCTGGTACCACCGAGGGCCGCCTGGTGCACGGCGCTTACGAGTCGGGTGCGCCGTACGCGGCGACACTGCTCGAGGGGCAGCAAGCCGCTGCGACGCTGCACATGATCGACTTCGTCACGGGACAGCTGTTCGACTGGTTTGTGTCCGGGAATTCCGCGTTCACGCTGATCGAGCGCCTGCCATCGACCGTGACTGGCTCGCCCAAGCGCGTCGGGATCGACAAGATGTACACGCAGATCATCGACGAGGTAGCGATCGCGGCCGGCGTGCCGCACACGGTAGCAATTCGGTACACGCGCGACCGGGAGCGGTCGTTCGTGGAGTACTTCCTCGAAGGCAAGCCCGTATCGAAGGTCGACCATGTCGGCATTCCGCTCGACGTGCAGCGGGTGCAGTACTCCGGGATCTATCCATCCCGCGGGGCGGGTGAGCTGCTCCGTGACCAGCTCCAGTCAATGGTCATCGGGCACGGCCTCTTCAGCCTGGTGGACGCGTTCCCGTTCCAGCATCCCGAGGCGCCGGCGCTGAGCGTTTCCATTCCGGTACAGGAGCGCCTGTTCGGCCAGGGAGCAAAGACCAAGTTCGACAACGTCGTGGTCACGATCGAAGACAAGGGTCACTCCTAGCAGTTCTATTCGAGCGCGGGCCGCGCCGACTACGACTCGGGTGCGTATTCCACGGCAAGTTCGGGGCGCGGGGGCGTGGGAAGAAGTAAGCGGCATGGAAACGTCCGATGAGTCCTAGGTGCTATGCGGGCACACGCCGAGCGGCCTGAACACCGCCGCCCGGCCTCACCGGCTCCGGAGGCACGCGCCGGCGACGCTCACCAACGCTGATCGGCGTTGTGTGAAGCAGTTAGCCCGTCCCGTCGCCAGTCAGCGCCAGCGAGCAACGCCCGCATTGTTACAACCGCTGTGACAACGACCGGCGCGGCAGAGAGCCTGGCTCGGCTCCGGTCCGGCGATCTCCCAAGAGGTAGCTCCCGGGCGTGGTAGCAAACGGGAACACCCCGCCGAGTCGCGGGAGTCCACCAGCCTCCGGCCGTGTCTACCCACAAGAGTCCCCACAGCGAACGTCGAGCTCATCGCAGGGCGAGGGGGGACTCACGGTAGTGGAACCGGGGGCTGCTAGATAGGCGTCGCGAGCACGATTCGGGCCACGCGCCCCATATTATTCCCGTGAACGCCCAGCATCTGAGTGCGGAAGGACTCCGTGCGTAGCGCGGGGAGACGTCGGAGCATCGGCGCGGTGCTGGTTGCGGCACTGGCCATGCTCTGGCCGGCGCTCTACAACGGGTATCCTCTGCTGTATCCCGATTCGATGTCCTATCTGCAGCAAGGGCGACCCGTGGCGAGGGCGCTCTTGCTGCGCCACTTCTCATCATACTACGGCGGGCGGTCTCTCATCTATAGCGTCGGCATCCTGCCCCTGCACTGGAACGTCACCCCGTGGCCCGTGGTGATCTTCAACGCCCTGGTGACGGCGTCCATCCTGTGGCTCGTTGTGCGCTCACTTCTGCCAAAGCAAACGCTGGCTGCTTATTTCGCTCTGGTCGTGCCGCTCAGCCTGTTAACCGGGCTGGGCTGGTTCGTGGGCTGGATCATGCCTGATATCTTCGGTCCGGTGCTGTATCTCGCCGTCTATCTGCTCGTGTTCGCGAATGAGACTCTCTCTCGTGCCGAGCGCTTGACGGTCGCGCTGATCGCCTGGTGGGCCGTGGCCTCTCATGTGACGCATCTCCTATTGGCCGGCGGCTTGTGTGTCCTCCTGATGGCAGTGCTGATCGTTCAACGCCAGCCGACCGGCCGAGCAGTGAGAGCCGTCGGTGGGGTGGCGATGATCGTCTTGCTTGCGGCCGCCGCCCACGTCTCCTTGCACGCGTATTTGTATGGCGAGCCATCGCTGAACGGCAAACGACCACCGTTCTTGATGGCTCGCATGATCGCCGATGGCCCCGGCAGGCGGTATCTGCAACAGCAGTGCCCCACCCAGCGCATCGCAATCTGCGCCCACCTCCACGACCTGCCCGACAATGTGGCCGATTTCCTCTGGCGAGCCGATGGAATCTGGCAGAGCGCGTCGCCAGAGCAGCAGGACCGGATGAGGAAGGAGGAGATGTCGGTCGTTGTGGGCACCCTGCGCGCCTACCCCCGAGAGGAGATACGAGTTTCCGCGAGCCACTTCTGGGAACAACTTCACACGTTTGGCTTGGGGGACTACGAGCCGCGCCCGTGGATCTTGGCCATGGTCGACACGGTGCTGCCGGGCGCGCGAGCGCGATACCTGGAGAGCCGCCAAGCGCAGGAGACGCTACCTGCCGAACTCTTCACGTCGGTGCAGGACTGGACGGTTATCGCATGCGTGATGGTGATTGCTTGCTGGGCAATGTTCATACGCCAGTGGGGGTCACCTCGAGTGATCGGGCTCACCGCCGTCATCGTGTTCGTAGTGGTTGCGAATGCCGCCGTCACTGGTGTCCTGTCCAACGTCGAAGATCGCTACCAGGCGCGGGTCATCTGGCTCGTGCCGCTCTTGGCTGGCGTGTTCGTATTGACGTGGCTCGATTCACGGACACCGCACGCATCCCTTGCCGCCCCATCGGGCCTCCCGGGTGACACCAAGTGAAACCTTGACACGTACCACCCCAACTGCTTAACTACCTCCCATGCGACGCTTCGCGCATCACCACCGGCATCATCATCGCCACTCGATCGGGGGGCAGCCGCAGGCGCGCGCAAGGTAATCTTGAGCAGCACTCGACCTTGAACTGATCGCCGACGCCGGCCCCCCCAGGCCGGCGTCGTTCGTTTTTTCACGGCACCGCCCTGGGGGCTCCGGCAGTAGGCCAAAACCGGAGTCACCACGATGTCCCGTCCACCCGCATCCTCGCGTCGCCTGCGACTCGGCCTGCCCAAGGGCAGAATGGAGCAGGGCGTTCTCACCCTCCTCGCGGAGGCGGGGATCCACGTGCGCCCGAGTGCCCGGGGCTATCGGCCGGAGGTCTCCCTCCCCGACACCGAGGCGAAGCTCCTCAAGCCGCAGAACGTCGTGGAGATGCTCGCGGTGGGGAGCCGGGACGTGGGGTTCGCGGGCGCGGACTGGGTGGCGGAGCTTGAGGCCGACGTGGTCGAGCTATTGGACACGGAGCTCGATCCGGTGCAGGTCGTGGCCGCGGCGCCCGAGGGCGCATTGCCGGAGCGGCGTCTCGTGGTGGCGTCGGAATACGAACGACTCGCGCGTGCGTGGATCGCCCACCGTGGACTTACCGCCGACTTCGTGCGCTCCTACGGCGCGACGGAGGTATTCCCCCCCGAAGACGCTGACGTCATCGTGGACACCACCGCCACCGGCGCGACCCTGGAGGCGAACGGCCTGCGGGTAGTGGACCAGCTGCTCACCTCGTCCACCCGATTGTTCGCCAACCGCCGCGCCCTGGAAGTCCCGGAACGTCGCCGCCGCATGGAGGACCTGGTGCTCCTGCTGCGCTCGGTGCTCGACGCGCGGCGCCGCGTGATGCTCGAGGTCAATGCCTCGGCCGCTGCTCTGGAAGCCGTGGTAGCGGCGCTTCCCGCGATGCGCCAGGCAACCGTCGCGCCCCTCTTCGGCAACGGCGGCTTTGCGGTGAAAGCCGCGGTGCCGCGCGAGTTGCTGCCGCTCGTGATCCCTGCGGTGAAGGCGGCGGGTGGCACCGACGTCGTCGTGTCCCGCCTCTCCCAGATCGTCCCATGACGGGCCTCATGAGTCGGGTGCAGCCCGATGCGGCCTACCGCCGGCCAGCACCACCGCCTGGCGTGCTCAAGCTCGACGGCAACGAGGGCGCGCCCCCGCCGCGGGCGCTGCTCGAGACTTTGGCGGGCCTCGACCCCGAACTGTTGCGTCGTTATCCGGATGTTTCTGTGCTCGAGGCGGCGTTGGCCGTGCAGTTCGGGGTCTCACCGGACCGGGTGATCGTGACCGCCGGTGCCGACGATGCGATCGACCGCGTTTGCCGGGCATTCCTCGCGCCCGGCCGGACCATGCTGCTTCCCGACCCGACCTTCGAGATGCTCAACCGTTATGCTGCGCTCGCGGGCGGTGAGTTGGTACGCGTGTCCTGGCGTCGGGAGCCCTTTCCCGTGGACGACTTCGCCGGGCGACTCGATGCGCGCACGAGCGTGATCGCCGTGGTCTCCCCCAACAATCCGACCGGGGCCGTGGCGAGCCTCAGCGACGTGCGGCGGCTCGCTGGTGCGGCGCCCGCGGCGCTGGTGCTGCTCGACCACGTGTACGTCGAGTACGCGAGCGCCGACCTCACGGCGGGCGTGCTCGACCTGCCGAACGTGCTCGTGGTGCGGACGCTGTCGAAGGCGTGGGGGCTCGCCGGCTGCCGCGTCGGGTACGCACTCGGTGGCGCGAGAGTCGTGGCCACGTTGCGCGCCGCCGGCGGCCCGTATCCCGTGGCAGCGCCGTCGCTGTCCCTGGCGCTGGCGCGCCTGGCGGGCGGGGAAGCGTCATTGCGGCCACACGTCGCGGCGGTGCGCGCCGAACGCCGCGTGCTCACGCGGCGGGCCCTAGCGCTCGGGCTCGAGGCGTGGCCGTCGCAGGCGAACTTCGTGCTCGTCGAGTGCGGTCGCCGCGCCGCGTTCCTCGCCACGGCGCTCGCCGCGCTGGGTGTCCTGGTACGGGACTTCCCCGGCCGCCCCGGGCTCGAAACGGCCCTGCGCATCACGCTGCCCGGCCAGCCGGACGAGTTCGCGAGGCTGCTCGCAGCGCTCGACACGGCGCTCGCGCCCGACGCGCTGCTGCTCGACCTGGACGGTGTCCTCGCAGACGTTACGGATTCGCAGACGGCCGCGATCGTGGCCACCGCCCGCTCGTTCGGTGTCGCCGTGACGCCGGACGAGGTCGCCGCGGAGCGGCGAGCGGGGGACGCGGCGAACGACTGGGCCGTGACCCAGCGGCTGGTCGCGCGGCGCGGCGTGTCAGCGGCGCTCGCGGCGGTGACCGCGTGCTACCAGGCGCTCTATCTGGGAGCGGACGGCGCCCCGGCCCTGCGCGAACGCGAGCGGCTCATCCCCGAGCGCGGCGTCCTCGAGCGGCTGGCCGCCCGGCGCCCCCTCGCGATCGTCACGGGCCGGCCGAGGCTCGAGGCGGAGTGGTTCCTCACGCGGGCAGGAATCGCGCACCTGTTCCCGGTCATCGTCTGCATGGAAGACGCTCCCGGAAAGCCCGACGCCGCGCCGGTGCGGCTCGCGCTGTCTCGCCTTGGCGTTCAGAGTGCCTGGCTCGTGGGCGACACTCCGGACGACGCCCGCTCTGCGGCCGCCGCGGGCGCGCTGCCGCTCGGCGTCGTGGCGCCAGGGGATGACCCGGGTGTGACCGCCACCGCCCTGGAGGCCGCAGGCGCTGCGCGTGTGCTCGGATCCGTCGCCGATCTGCTGGAGCTGCTCCCATGAGCCGCACCGCCGCGGTCGCGCGTACCACGCGCGAAACCACGGTCCGCGTGACCCTCGCGCTCGACGGCTCGGGCGCGGCTGAGGTCCAAACGGGAGTCGGCTTCCTCGATCACCTCCTCGAGACGCTCGCCCGGCACGCCCGGCTCGACCTGACGCTCACCTGCGAGGGCGACCTCAGGGTGGACGACCACCACACGGCCGAGGACTGCGCGTTGGCGCTAGGGGAAGCCCTGGACCGGGCACTGGGCGAGCGGCGCGGGATCAGCCGTTTCGGCTGGGCGTACGCCCCGCTCGATGAGGCTCTGGCGCGCGCCGTCGTGGATTGCTCGGGGCGGCCGTTTGCGGCGGTGGATCTGGGCCTCGGGCGCGAAGCCATCGGCGGACTGGCGTGCGAGAACATCACCCACGTCCTGCGCTCGCTCGCCCTCGCCGCCCGGCTGACGATGCACGCGGACGTGCTGCGGGGGGAGAACGACCACCACCGGGCGGAAGCCGCCTTCAAGGCGGTGGCCCTGGCGTTGCGCCAAGCGGTCAGCCGCTCGGGCTTCGATGATGTCCCGTCGACAAAGGGTACGCTTGGAGGGTCGCGCGATGACTGAGGTCGTCACCGTCGTGGACACGGGGGTCGCGAACCTCGCCTCCATCACGAGCGGCTTCGCGCGGCTGGGTGCCTCGGTTCGCGTCACCGCTGATCCGGCCCTCGTGCGCGGCGCAGCACGCGTCGTGCTGCCGGGGGTCGGAGCGTTCGAGCCGGCCGCGGCCGTCCTCGCGGAGCGGGGGCTCGACGTCGCCGTGCGCGACGCGGTGGCGCGGGGCATCCCGCTGCTCGCCGTTTGTCTGGGACTGCAACTCTTGTGCGAGGCAAGTGAGGAAGCGCCGGGCGTGCCGGGCCTCGGGATCATTCCGGGGGTCTGCCGCCGCCTGCCGCCGGGCGTCCGGGTGCCGCACCTGGGCTGGAATCGCGTGGAGCCTGCGGCGGAGGCGCGTTTCCTCGCGGTAGGCGATGCCGCCTTCGCCAACTCCTATGGGCTCCGAGACGCTCCTGCCCGCTGGACGCCGGCCTGGACAGTGCACGGCGTGCGGTTCGTCGCCGGGCTCGAGCGCGGCAACCTGCTCGCGTGCCAGTTCCACCCCGAGCTTTCGGGGGGATATGGAGCGGCGCTGCTCGCACGCTGGCTGGGTCGGCCTGTCGTCTCGGTGGCGATGGAGCAGCGGCCGGCGGGGTTGTTGCCGCGGATCGTGGCGTGCCTCGACGTGCGCGACGGGCGGGTCGTCAAGGGCGTGCGGTTCCAGGACCTGCGCGACGTCGGCGACCCCGCCGAGCGGGCGGCGTGCTACGAGGCGCAGGGCGCGGACGAGATCGTGGTCCTGGACGTGACCGCTTCCGCCGAGGCGCGGGACACGCAGGTGGAGACGGTGCGCCGGGTGCGCGCCGCGATCCGTGTCCCGCTGACCGTGGGCGGCGGCGTGCGGAGCGTAGCCGACGCGCGCCGGCTGCTGGCGGCGGGGGCGGACAAGGTGAGCGTCAATACCGCGGCGGTGCGGCGTCCTGCGGTGTTGGGCGAGCTGGCGGCGGCGTTCGGTCGGCAGTGCGTCGTGCTGGCTATCGACGCGCGGCGCACGGCCGGGGGGGGGAAAGGGGGCGGGGGCTGGGAGGCGCTCGTCGAAGGCGGCCGCACGGGCGGCCGGCCCGATGCAGTGACGTGGGCGGCCGAAGGAGAGGCGCGCGGGGCGGGGGAGATTCTGCTCACGAGTTGGGACGCCGACGGCACGCGCGCCGGCCCCGACCTGCAGTTGCTGGGCGCGGTGGTGGGCGCCGTGCGTGTGCCGGTCATCGCCTCGGGTGGGGTCGGTACTTGCGACCACGTGGTGGATGCGTTCTCGGCGGGTGCGGCAGCGGTCCTTGCCGCCTCCGTGCTACACGACGGCACGGAGACTGTGGCCGCGCTCAAGGCCGAGCTTGCGGCCCGCGGGATCGCGCTGCGGCGATGATCGTTGCCAGCATCGACGTGATGAGCGGCCGCGCGGTGCAACTGCGGCACGGGCGCGAGCTGATGCTCGATGGCGGCGATCCGCTGGCGCGCCTCGACGAGTTCGCCGTCGCGGGGGAGGTGGCCGTGGTGGACCTGGACGCGGCGCGCGGGCACGGCTCGAACGCCGACCTGCTCCGCGAGATGGTGCGCCGCGCGCCGTGCCGCGTGGGCGGCGGCATCCGCTCCCTCGACGCGGCGCGTGCGTGGCTCGACGCTGGGGCCGCGAAGATCGTCCTCGGCACGGCGGCGAGCGCCGAGTTGTGCGCCCGTCTGCCTCGCGAGCGCGTTATCGCGGCGGTGGACGCCGAGGGCGGTGAGGTCGTCGTGGACGGCTGGCGCACGAGGACCGGGGTTTCCGTGCTCGAGCGCATCGCCGAGCTTGCGCCCACGGTCGGTGGTTTCCTGTTCACGCAAGTCGAGCGCGAAGGCACGATGGGGGGCTGCGATCTGGATGCAGTGCGGCGAGTCGTCGCCGCGGCGGGTGGCGCGCGCGTGACGGCCGCCGGCGGCATCACCACCCCCGCGGAGATCGCCGAGCTCGACCGCCTGGGCGCCGACGCGCAGGTCGGCATGGCGCTCTACACGGGGCGGCTGTCGCTGGGGAGCGCGCTGGCGGCGCCGCTCGCCCGGCCCGTGGAAGACGGGGTCTGGCCGACGGTGGTCTGCGACGAGCTGGGGCGCACCCTCGGGCTCGTGTGGAGCACGCGCGAGTCGCTCGAGCGCGCCGTAACCGAGCGGCGGGGCATCTACTGGTCGCGCTCGCGCAGCGCCGTGTGGGTGAAGGGAGAGACGTCCGGGAGCACGCAAGAGCTGCTGCGGGTCGATCTCGACTGCGACCGGGACGCGCTACGGTTCACCGTGCGTCAGCACGGCATCGGGTTCTGCCATCGGGAGCATCGCAGCTGCTGGCCGAGCGGGTTCGACCTCGGCGACCTGGAGCGGGTAATCAGCGCGCGACGCGAACGGCCGGAGCTGGGTTCCGGCACCGCGCGGCTCCTCTCGGATCCGACGCTGCTGCGGGCGAAGCTGTGCGAGGAAGCGGGAGAGCTGGCCGATGCCGCGACGCCCGCCGCCGCGGTGCACGAGGCGGCGGACCTGCTGTACATGGCGTTCGTGGCGTTGGGTCGCACCGGCGGAACGCTCGCCGACGTGCGCGCCGAGCTCGAGCGCCGCCACGGCACCGTGAGTCGGCGCCCGATGGAGGCGAAATGAGCGAGCCGTTGCTCCGGGCCTGCTCGGCCGCGGAATTCGCGAGGCGGCGCCGCGGTGTGGCTGTCTTGCCCGAAGCGCTTGCCGTCGCGGCACCTATCGTCGAGGACGTGCGCCGGCGCGGCGCCGCAGCGCTACGCGAGCACGCCGAGCGGTTCGGCGAGCTCGGACCGAGCGACTCGTTGATCGTCGAGCGGCCGGCGCTCAAACGCGCGCTCCACTCGCTCGGCGCGACGGATCGAGAGCGGCTCATACGGGTGGCGGACCGAATCCGCGTGTTCGCGGACGCGCAGCGCCGATCCCTTAGCGAGGTGACGGTACCCGTTCCCGGCGGGATGGCGGGACAGTCGGTCGCCCCGGTGGGGCGCGCGGGCTGTTACGCGCCGGGCGGCCGCTATCCGTTGCCGTCGTCGGTCCTGATGACCGCGGTCACGGCGCGCGTCGCGGGTGTTCCGGAGGTGTGGGTGGCAAGCCCGCGGCCCGGCCAGCTCATCCTCGCTGCCGCGGCCGTCGCGGGGGCGGATGCGGTGCTCGTCGCCGGCGGTGCGCAGGCGATCGCCGCGCTCGCCTACGGCGCCGGCCCGGTGCCCGCCTGCGACGTGGTCGTCGGGCCGGGGAACCGCTACGTGACTGCTGCGAAACAGGTGGTAGCCGGCGCGGTGGGGATCGACCTGCTCGCAGGGCCGTCCGAGCTGGTCGTGTTCGCGGATCGCACGGCCGACCCAGGACTCGTCGCCGCCGATCTCCTCGCTCAGGCGGAGCACGATCCGGACGCGGTGCCGGTCCTGGTGGCGCTCGATCCCGACCTGCCGGCGCGCATTGAGAAGGAGCTGACCCACCAGCTCTCCGACTTGCCCACGGCCGAGGTGGCACGCGCGGCCCTCTCGAACGGCGGGGTCGTCGCCGTGAACTCGCTCGAGGCCGGAATCGCGGCGTGCGATGCGATCGCGCCCGAGCACCTGGAGCTGCTGCTCGCCGAGGCCGAGGCGGTGGCACCGCGCCTCGCGCATTACGGGGCGTTGTTCATCGGCGGCGGGCAGGTGCTGGGGGATTACGGTGCCGGCCCGAGCCACGTGCTGCCAACCGGTGGCTCGGCCCGCTGGGCGGGTGGACTCTCGGTGTTCGCGTTTCTGCGGGTGCGCACGTGGCTACGGGTGGACGACCGGGGGGCGGCACGGGGGCTCGCGGAGGATGCGTCGTGGTTCGGCCGGACGGAGGGGCTCGAAGCGCATGCACGGGCGGCGGAGTGGCGGCTGCCTCTCGGCAAGACTTCGGCCTCGCTTCATGATTAGGTGGCGAACGTGCCGAGTCATATCGACTATCGTGACAACGGGCCGATCGATGGCGTAACGCGATGCGCCAGGCGGGACTCGAACCCACGACCTTCGGCTCCGGAGGACGGTCCCGCCGACGCCCGGCAACGCCAGCCAACGCGGTTGGATGAAGCTGGCGCTGGCTGGCGCTGGTGGGCAACGCCCCCGTCGCAGCCGAAAGTGCTGCCATTCTGGTTCGCGTGTTGTCTCAGTCCTTCACGTCTTCTAGCGCCACCCCTTGCCCGGCGCGCAGCGCAGCGCGCGCCTCCGCCACGCGCCGTACGAACTCTGGGTGATGCTCCACGCGATAATCGAACCAGTCCTCTTCGGACTCGAATCCGATGAGCACACCCGCAGCCTGGCCATGCCGCGTGATCACGATCTCCTGTTCCTGCGCGAGGCGCAGATACCGCGAGAGATCGTCCTTCACCCTCGCCAGCGCTACCTTCTTCACCCTCTGTTCCTTCGCGCTTGAGCCAGGCTTCGGCTTCGGTCTTGCTGACGATCGCAAGGACTTCAATCGTCGTGGTCGTGACGTCATAGAACACCCGCACCTCTCCGACGCGGAGCCGATATTGGGGCCGGCTCAGTCCCCGAAGGCGCTTGATCCGACTCTTGCTCACCAGGGTCGGCTGGTGTCGCAAGTGACGCTCGATCGCGTCCCTGACCTGCGCACGGAGGTAGGCTCGTAAGGCGCGCAGCTCGCGGACCGCGCCAGGCGCGAGCACGATCGCATAGCGCATTCTGGCTATAATATAGCCATATTCTGACAGGGGGGGGTGACGGCTGGCCCGGCGGTCACGAGGGTCCGCAAGGCCCCGCTCTCGCACTGCTGCAACAGCAAGCGGCACCCGAGGGCGGCCTGAGAGCGTAACGTCATGCGCCAGGCGGGATTCGAACCCACGACCTTCGGCTCCGGAGGTTAGCGCCGGCCAGCGTTGGCCGCCAACGCCCCCATCGCAACTGAAATCGCAGCTGTCTTCCCGTTGAGTCAGCCGTGCTCGGCCTCGATGATGCGCGGCCGAGGACTCGAACCCCAGCCTCTTGATCCGTAGTCATCTGAACGGCGGTTTCTTCCGGCACGGTCTTATTTCTTGAGTAGCTTGGCCTCCATCGTGCGGGCAATGGAGGCCGGCACAACGCGATTTATGAAACGATTGAGTGCCCCCGGCACAGATAGGGACTTGTTTGCTTGGATCGCAGCGATACCTTCGGACGCGACCTGAGCCACTGACAATGGCTTCATCGGCAACGCTCCCGGATCAATCATGATCTCCGGCAGCACAGCGGTATCCGTTAATCCAGGGGTCAACACGGTCACGGCAACTCCGTGTTTTTCCAATTCGAAATGAAGGGCCTCGCCCAGCGCCAAGATATACGCCTTGGTGGCACTAGGGTTGGCGATGTAGGGAATCCCAATGGACGCCCCCATCGCACCGACGAGCATCACCCCCCCGCGTGCGCGTTTCACCAATCGTGGGGCAAAGTGGCGAACCAGTTCCATATGGGCCACGACGTTAATGGAAATCTGGTCATGCAGATCCTTCAACGGCATAGTCATGAACTCCCCGGCCTTTATAGCTCCGGCATTCGATACAATGAGGCCGATATCCAGATCCCGGGTGGCGTCTTTAATCTTATCGATAGAGCCCTCTTCGCTGAGATCCACTTGAACGGCCCGGAATTGCACAGAGAACTCCCTCTCGATGCCGTTCCCAAGCTCCTTGAGCAAATCAATCCTCCTGGCAGC
>WNFD01001604.1_pt1 | contig 25886 bp, 25 predicted proteins | sample 5400491 | NCBI WGS metagenome assembly WNFD01 (sample SAMN13153343, study PRJNA577476) | soil metagenome | isolation source: 120 cm saprolite under Douglas fir tree site 2 hole 2 replicate 2 | place: USA:California | collected 2015-04-18
CGGCACGGGTTATACCTTCGTACCTTCCGCATAACTAAGGATGACGTATACAGGAACCGGCCACCGACTGCTCACATCGGTGGCCGTTTTCGACGCACTACTTCGGTCGGTCAAGATTGTGAACAGCCTCCGAGCCTGATTCCGAAGTGATAGCTTCTCTACTTATTGCTTAGTCATGCGGTGCTGTTCGCGTACGAACGACCGCTTTGCGCCAATAGCGGTCGTCCGCGGACCAGGCGACGCCGACCTACCAATGCGGAAACTTAGACAAATGACGCCCCGAGTCGGCGTCCATATGCTGCGATCTCGTTGCCTGCCGCCCGCCGGGCCGCATCATACGCGACAAGCGCAGTAGCGAGGTCGTCCGCCTGAGCAAGCGCATAGCTCAGCGCAAGCGCGTCGCCCGCTGCCTTGGAAACCCCCATCGCCGTGTGGGGGCGAACAACGAAGGCGGCATCGCCAAGCAATGCAATGCGATTGGTCACCATCATCGGCGCGGCATAGTCGAATATGGCCTGGATGAAAGGCGATCTTTCAGCAAAGACAGCAGTGGCAAATTGCGGTGGAAGAGTTTCTTCGGCAACCCTGACGAGATCATCGCGCGCCGCATCCGGCATAGCACCTGCTGGGAGTGAGTACTGATGGACATGTCCGGAGGCGTCAGTTAACGCGCGCGCGAGCGAGCCATCCGCATCCGACAGTGTCCGATACCAAACCCAATTGTATCGACGACGGCCTGCCTCAAGAGAGCCATCGGGACCGGCAACCAGATATCCAAGTATGTGAGACCGATGCATATTGAAGAATGCAAAGCGCTCGCGCAGCGTTTCTGCCGCTGAGTTCGGCAAGTCCACCTCCGGGTAAAGACCGCGCCACGCCGCGTATCCCGCGTATATCGGCGCAGCATCATCACCCGCCACTGCCTTGCGCACAATCGACCCGACACCGTCGACGCCAATCACGAGGTCGGCCTCTACGGTAATGCCGTCCGAAAACGTCAAATAGGCCGCGCCGCCATGCTCGCTGGCAGACACGACCTCCCGCCCCTGCAGATAGTCTCGGTCCGGAAGTCGCGCACGGAAGCTTCGGAACAAGATGTCCCATGAGATTTGCATCTGGGGCGTTTCATGACGCTCAACGATCTGACCGCCCTGGTCGAGAAAAATTCGCTCGCGTGCGACAACACCAATTCGCGCGACATGCTCGCAACCGACGGCTCTCAGGATCGCAAATATCTCACGCTGGCCGACGAGACCCGCGCCACGGCCTTCCAAACCGTGCTTCGACCGCTCGAAGACCGTCACCTCGTGACCCGCGGCATGAAGAAGGGCTGCCGCGAAGAGGCCACCGAGCGACCCACCGGCGATTACGATTTTGAGCGAGCGCATTGGAGCGAACTGCCTATTCAGTGAAGTCGAGTTTCGTTTTGGCAGAAAGCGGGATGCTTACATGCGCCGCGTCCCGGCAGGCTGAGAATCTCACCGAGGATCGGTGATGGCGTTAATTTCCAACGGCTCGTTCGCACTGTCGATAAACTCGACAGTGGTGAACCACAAATCGGTATCACCGACGTTTTCAAGATCATGGATCTTGTATTCGCCTGCGCCATACACGAAGTGACGCGTGTCGCCCGCCGCGTAGGTCGCCTCGATAACGGAGCCATCCTGCGTATGCGACCGGGCCCGGCCAGGTGTGACGGCAGTCCAGAAATAGTCGAGCATGTGCCGATGAAATCCGATCCGCTCACCCGGGGCGAGCCGAATTTCCCAGACGCGCACGCGATCGGTTTCAGACGAAAGCCGAGTACCGACTCGACCGTTGAGTTGATTTGCCTCGAACTCCTCGCGAATGGTGCTGGGCCAGGCCGGCGCAACCTCTTCAATCACGTTAGCAGTCATTCAATGTCCTCCTTGGTCCTGAGTTGTCTATTGAAAGCTCTATTCGATACCCAGTCCGGTCTGTGCGCGAACATGCTGCGCTCCGAATGATGCGCGGACTAGAGCGGCAGCGGTGCTGCGATCCAGCACCGACACGGCCCAAGACACCGCGAACGCGAGCGGCACGGAAACCAGCGCCGGATTGTCGTAGGGAAATGGCGCAGACCCAAGCTTGAAAGTCGCTGTCCACACTCCGGGACTGAGAGCGACGAGGCCCACCGAACTGAGCAAACCTGCGAGCGATCCACTTACTGCTCCCCTGGTCGTCAGATCCGGCCACACGATCGACAGGAGGATGACGGGAAAGTTGGCGCTCGCCGCGATTGCAAACACCAGTCCGACCATGAATGCGATATTCTGGTTCTCGAACACGACGCCGAGACCCATCGCGAGAAGGCTGATCGCAACGACGGCAGCCTTCGACACAAGCACTTCCTCGTGCTCGCTCGCACGGCCTCTGCGGATTACTCGGGCGTAGAGATCGTGGCTGGCGGCGGATGCACCGGCGAGCGTCAAGCCGGATACGACGGCAAGAATAGTCGCAAACGCGACTGCCGAAATAAATCCGAGCAGGAGTGACCCGCCGACCGCATCTGCCAGGTGCAAGGCAACCATGTTGACGCCCCCTATCAGCCCACCCGCAGCATCATTGAACTGAGGATTCGCCGAGACCAGCGCAATGGCGCCGAAGCCGAGAACGAACAGCAGACTGTAGAACACTGAGATGAATCCGGTCGCGACCAGCACCGATGTGCGGGCGTCGCGCGCATTGCACACTGTGAAGAAGCGCATGAGTATGTGCGGAAGCCCGGCGGTACCGAAAATCAGGGCGAGCCCAAGCGACATCGCCGATATCGGATCCTTAACGAGACCACCCGGTGCCATGATCGCGACAGCTTTCGGGTGCAACGTCACCGCCTCCCGGAACAGCGCCTCCAGGCTGAACCCGAATTGCCACAGAATCAGGAACGACATCAGGGCAGAGCCAGACATGAGTAGTACAGCCTTAATGATCTGCACCCACGTCGTGGCGAGCATGCCTCCGAACGTCACGTACACCATCATCAGCCCGCCCACGATGCCGACCGCATAGATATAGGGCAGCCCGAATAACAACTGGATCAGCTTGCCTGCGCCCACCATCTGGGCGATCAAGTAGAAGACGACGATCACCAGGGTATTCACTCCCGCAATCGCCCTGACGGGGACTTCGGACAATCGATAGGCCACCACGTCGGCAAAGGTATAGCGGCCGAGATTGCGAAGCGGCTCCGCGATCAGGCCAGGAAAGTCGCGGCCGAAGTGTAGTCGCCGGCAATCGCCAGCCCGTTCTGGAATCCCTTAAGGCCACCTCCCGCGGCATAAAAATCCTTCGCCGTCCTCGTACCTCGCCTCGCGGCCCAACAGGTTACACCGAGGCTGACGGCGACGAAGCCCAGGAACATGAGGATCGCCGTAACGTTCAAGGACTGCCTCGTACCGAGTGCGGACGTCAGTGCATCCGCTCTCGCCGGATCAGAAAGAAGGGCGAACGCGATTGCGAGCAGTAGACCGCAAGTCTGTCGCGAGATCATTGTACTTCCTCCAGAAGACGTTGGCTGAGATGATCGAAGCGGGAGTTCGCCCGCCCGACGTAGACGGCTGTCAGCACGAACCCGAGCGCGATGAGTCCGACGCCGATCAGAAATCCCCAGGTGATCACCGTTCCGTTCCCCAGCGGAAGTCCGAGCAATCGCGGCCAGAACGCGATGGTGAGGATGTAGCCGAAATAGGCAGCGGCCATGCCGATCGACATGCCGGCGCCGAAGCGTGTGCGCTCGTTCGCAAGTTGCCTGAACGCAGGAAGATCTTGGATCTGTTGCGGGTCCACTGGTGTACCTCCCTCTCTGCTTAGGCCGCTTAGGCGGCGATTCCGCTTGCTACGGCCGTTTCGGCCATCACGGCCTCAGGGGTGCGATGTCGTTCTGCCGTCGCCCGTTCTTCGGGAGTGGCGATCTGCGCCTGCATGTATGAGCCGAGGTGGCGGGCGCGCCTGACGACGGCGGCCCCGAAAGGAATTCGCGCCGACTCGAACTGTGCGAGCGCAGCCTGCAGATTGGTCGGATGTGCCTGCAATGCGACCAATGCCATCGTATCGGCCGCGGCCTTGGTCACTCCCATGCCAACATGAGGCCTTGCCACGAAAGCGGCATCCCCGAGGATCACCGTCCTCGCTCCGAGCATCATACGGGGCGTCTCGAGGTCGAGGATCGCCTGTATGAACGGTTGCGACGTCAGCCGAACGACCTCAGCGAACTGGGGCGCAAGCAATCGCTCTGCATCGCGACGCATTGCTGCGAATATCTCGGCTCGAATCTTTGTCGGGGGGATCGACAGCTCGTGTCGAACGCCGTCCATGTCGGTAAGCATATCAGCCAACCGATGATCGGCATCGGCGGGGCGGTACCATACAAAATTGAATCGGCGCTGACCGACGCCCATCTCTTCGTTGGCTCCGGCAACGGGATAGCCGAGCATCTGCTCGCCGGGCGGCAAGCTGAAGGCGAACCAATCGCATAGTTCGGCGCGCGCTCGCGGCGACAGGTCCCGCTCGTTGACGAGCCCGCGCCACGCGACGTATCCGGCATAGACAGGGCGGACATCGGACGCGCACTGCGCCCGCACGGTGGAGAAGATTCCGTCTGCGCCAATCAGCAGATCTCCAGAGGCCTGCGTGCCATCGGCGAACCCCGCAACAACCCGATCGCTATGTTCCGTCACTTCGACGAGGTTCTCGCCGTGGTGATAGCAATTCGCCGGAAGCGCGTCCTTCAACAGACGGTACAGGCGGCCCCATGACGTGAGAACCTGTGGCAGCGCAAGTTCGCCCGCGACCCGCCCATCGCGGTCCAATACGCGCCGACCGGGCACGCTGATCCCTAGGGCCGCCGCTGCAATATAGATGCCGGCCCTGGCCAACACATCAAATAGTTCCCCATGGGTAACGATACCTGCGCCTCGGCCGGCCAATTCCGCACCGATGCGCTCATGCACGTCCACCTGCCATCCCGCCCGCCGCAACAGCAGTGCGGCGAAAAGGCCGGCCATCGAACCGCCGATCACCACCGCCTTTGGCTTGGTACATGCCTTCCCGCGACCATTGTTCATGAGCTCTCCTCCCTTTCGGCTGTTCGCCGAATCCGATTGAGACGCGCCTTATTTATCGTTTGATCAATTATGATGATGTCATTGCGTCATGTCAACTATTATTTATCATTTGATAAATAAGGCATGAGAACTGCCACTTTCAGACCAGCGAGGCCGTCTCTTGGGGCTGGTCCATTGCCTGGATCGATTGAGTAAAACCAGGCGATTGGATGTACAAAGGCTGAAAGCATCCACTCCAATCGAAGAATCAGTCGTGAAACCATCCGCTAAAACCCGTCCGCGAAGTGCAACCAGAGAGCCACAGCGACTCGATCCGACGCAACGCGAGGCCATCATCACGCGAGAAGCTGTTGCGTTTTTCGCCGAACACGGGTTCGAGGGGCAAACCCGCGAACTCGCGAAGCGGCTGCGGATCACCCAACCCCTGCTCTACCGATATTTTCCCACCAAGGAAGCGCTCATCGAGCGCGTCTATCAGGAAGTCTTCGTCGGCCGCTGGAAGGCGTCTTGGGGAAACCTCATCACGAACCGGGCCGAACCATTGAAGTCAAGGCTGACCCAATTCTATCGCGAGTATGCGGAGGCAATCCTCACTTACGAGTGGATCCGCCTGTTCATGTTCGCGGGCCTCAAGGATCTCGGATTGAATGCTCGCTACCTAAAAATGTTACGCGAACGCGTCTTTGAGAAGGTGATCGTAGAGATCCGAGCTGAATACGGCCGTCCTCCTATCGCCCAACTTCCGATCACCGTTTTGGAAATTGAGATGGTGTGGGGTCTTCACGCGGCGATTTTCTACTTGGGAGTTCGCCAGTACATCTACGGGATGCCTCTGGAAGCAGACGTGAGCTCGATCATCGACGCTAAGGTAACGACCTTTCTCAGTGGCATCCGGTGCATCCTGCCGGCGAAATCGAGGGTTTGATTTGGCCGGTCTTAAGCGTCCATTGTGCTTGACCGGCCGATGCCCGCTTCCGGACCCGCACTGAAACGCTCGACGAGAAAATCGATGAACAAACGCACCTTGACGGCGAGATGGCGCGTCGGAGGGTAGATCGCATAAATGGTCAGCGGAGCGATCTGCCAGTTCAAACGAAGATAGAGGCGCAGGTGAAGGTTCCCGTCTCTCGTCGGACAAATCAGACTGGTACTGTTTGATGGCATCAGACAGATTGGGAACCGTTTCCCGACCGAGAAAGAGGTCTGGAAAGCCGCACTGATTGAAGGCTTGGTAACCGACGTTCCCGTGGCAGACGAGGAAAGCGGGCAGCCAGCATCGATAGAGACCCGCGGACGGCGCGTAAGCCGAGTGAAAGGACAAGCAATGGCCAAGAACACGATTTGCCTGTGGTACGATAAGGACGCAGAGGCTGCTGCCCGCTTCTACGCACAAACCTTTCCCGACAGCGCCGTGGGTGCCGTCCACCGTGCGCCCGGTGACTATCAATCCGGCAAGGAGGGCGACGTGCTGACGGTAGAATTCACAGTCGCCGGCGTCCCGTGTTTCGGCCTCAACGGCGGTCCCGCGTTCAAACATAACGAGGCTTTCTCGTTTCAGATCGCCACCGATGATCAGCAAGAGACCGACCGCCACTGGAACGCCATTGTCGGCAATGGAGGCCAGGAGAGTGCGTTCGGCTGGTGCAAGGACAAGTGGGGCGTCTCCTGGCAAATCACGCCGCGCGTGCTGACAGAGGCGCTGGCGGCCGGCGGCGACGAAGCAAAGCGCGCATTCGATGCCATGATGGGCATGAAGAAAATCGACGTCGCCACGATCAAAGCGGCACGGCGCGGCTGATGTTAATCAGAATTTTCCCGGATAACCGGGCCAATTTTTCTGACGTTCGATGAAGTCATCGAACGTTATCGTGGCCAGATCAGCGAGGGCACCCTGCGCAACTGGCGTTCGATGAGAGTTGGACCTTCGTTCCTAAGATCGGTAAGGCCGTTCTCTACCCGCTTGAGGAACTCGAATGGTGGGACCGCCGAAACCTCATCGTCTGCCGACCCTTTAGGCGGATCCTGATCGATCAGGTAAGCATATAGCGGGCGCCACCATCGGCCACACAAACGAACGCAACGGTCCTAAGTCGCATCCGCAGCGGACGCGGCAAGGATTGACGTCGATTCGGAATCCGTGACTTGATGGGATCGTCGGTTGCTGACGAAGAGTCTGAGTGCTTGCAAAGGTTCGTCACGATTGAGCATGGGAAACCGATTCCGAACCCATGCCCCAGTCAATCTCGAAAATCCGGCATGCGTCTGAAAATTAAAAGAAAATCGTAGCGTAGTTGATTGGTACACAAAAATCCCACTTGATACCCCACTTGCACATTTGGTCACGGCTGATCCCGTAATCGAAATGATCGAGCATATCTATTGCCTCTGCGTAATCCGACGACTGAAGCAATCAATAAACACCGGTATGCGCTACTGCAAAGAGTCGAGAAACGCCTTCGCGGTCTTCAAGTCGGCAGTTTCAAAGCCCTCGCTGAAACGATCGTACACCGGCTGCAGAAGGCTGCGCGCCTCGGCGATCCGGCCTTGATCCTGCTGCAACCGCGCAAGGCTTGTGGAGGTTCGCAGGTCCCATGACAGGGCGCCCTGTCGGCGCGCCCAATCGAGCGAGCGCAAAAAGTGCTCCTCGGCTGCCGCCGCGGCCTGTGGCGTACCCCGCCGGAGGATGAGCTCGCCTTTGATGCGCAGGAGCTCGGCGACGCACCAGCGCTCCTCGTATGAGTCCGATCGCGCCAGCGCCTCGTCGATGATCGAGAGCCCTTCGGCAGCGTTACCGTCACGACCGAGGGCGTCCGCAATCTCGGCGAGAACTGGAGTGTAAAAGAGAGTAAACGCGCCCTGAGGGATGCGGGCGAACGCGGTGCGGAGAAGCTCCAACCCAGCGCCAATGCTGCCGCTCTTGATGAGCAACACGCCTCCGAAACAGCGACCACCGAGGGTCCACATCTCAACCGCATGCCTCGCGGAAAGATCCATGAGAGCCTTTATGTAGCGTTCCGCTAAAGTCAGATCGCCAACGAGAAGTGCAAGAGGGCATGCCGTTTGAAGCAGGCCACTGAACAGCGAATACGGGTGATCGCTGGCGCGAGCGGCGACCAAATGGGATTCGACGCTAGCCAAGGCCTGGTCGGCAGATCCCTGCAGCCAAAGTATTCGGCAGCGATACGAATACGCCAACAACTGCTGGTCAAATTGATACCTGATGATGTGCGACGTCTTGGCGACATAGCGACCCAGCATGCGCTCGATATGTCTTCGCGCACCTTCCAGGTCACCCAGGGCAAGCAGCGCCACGCCGACCAGACGGTCGCCGATTAGTGCGTTGGCGGGATCGGCCGACTTGGCTGCATGGGCGCAAAATTTTTCGGCCACCGCCAGCGCCGCCCGATAGCGAAAGTTCGTGATGTTCTCCATAAAGGAGCCCCAAAGCGCTCGCAGGCGATAATCCGTATCGTCGAGGCTTTCCGCGATCTCAAAGGCACTTTTAAAGGCCGCTACCATCTCGGGGCATGAGCCCCTCGTCAGAAAGAGCGCCGCGCCAAGCGCCGCATACAATTGCATATTGCGACGCGCGTCTCGGCTCTCGGCGGGGCCGGAAAGTGCCCGCTCGACGCGACCGCGGCATTCCTCCGTCAGCGACAAGTGCACCCACAGCGGCACCGCAGCCACGGTCAGAGCTACGCCGACTTCGACGGCGCCAGCCGGCGAGAAGGCCCAATCCAGAGCCGCGCGCACCTGTCCGATCTGATGGCCGTAGCGGGCCAGCCACGCCGGCGCGGGCAGTGTCTCTAGCTCTATTTCGGCTTTTTCAAAGAGATCCCGGTAATAGTCTGCATGGCGGCGTGCCACTTGTTCGAACTCGCTGCTTTCAGCTAGCTTCTCGAGGGCATAGGCGCGCGTGGCCTCGTGTAGCCGATGGTATGCGATCAGACCTCCGACCTTCAAGGTGACTAGAGACTTCGTGACGAGGTTCGCCAGGGAGCAGACCGCTTCCGGTGCGGCGATCCCCCCTCCCGCAGCGACCAAACTCGCCGCTTCTGCCGTAAAGTCGCCGGCGAATACGGCAAGACGCCGCATCACTAAGCGCTCCGGCTCGGGCAGCAACTCATAGCTCCAGTCCAGCGTCGCGCGCAGTGTTTGGTGCCGCGGCAGAGCCGTTCGGCGGCCGCCGGTCAGCATTCCCAGGTGCGCATCCAGGTCTATGGCGACCTGCTGGAGCCCGAGGGTGGCGACGCGAGCAGCCGCAAAATCGATGGCCAAGGGGATGCCATCGAGGCGCCTACAGATTGCAGCAATTGCCGGAAGGTTCTCTTCATTCGGCGAGAAATCCGAGTGCAACGCCCTCGTTGTGGCTATGAAAAGCTGCACCGCGCTGCGACGAAGTATATCGTCGGGTTCCTCATGCTGAGAGGGTACATCCAGCGGGGGAACGCAGTAGACGTATTCGCCCTCGATTTTCAGGATCTCCCGGCTCGTCGCAAGAATGGTGGTTCGCGGACACATGCGCACGACCGTTTCGGCTAACCTAGCTGCTGCGTCGATCACGTGTTCGCAATTATCGAAAACAAGCAGAAGCCTCTGTGCGCCGACGGCCCGGGCAACGGATTCGGCGGAAATCTGATCGCCGCCCAGCTTTAGGCCGAGGCTTCCTGCCACGGCGGACGGTACCAGATCGGGATCCGACAACGAGACCAGCTCGACGAGCCGAAGATCACCCTGAAAAGTCGGAAACAAGCCGCGGGCCACTTCTAATGCCAGCCTGGTTTTCCCAATTCCCCCCGGTCCGGTCAGGGTTACCACCCGGTAGGCGGACAGAAGGGCGCGCAGCTGCTGCAAAGCGATCGTTCGGCCGACCAGTTCGGATACTGCCGCGGGCAAATTGGTCTGAAATGGCTCGGCTGGGCTTCGCATCGGTTCGAGATCAATCAAGTCTACTGATGATGTGTCCTCTTGCCGGGATGTCCACGCTCCGAGTAGGCGATAGCCACGACCGGACGCCGTCTTCAGCATTTCGCGATCCCGGCCGAACGCCTTGCGAATCGCCGATATGTGAAACTGAAGCGTATTGTCCTCCACGATCGCGCCCGGCCATACGCGAGCCGAGAGGTCGTTCTTGCTGACAAGCTCACCCGCCGACTGAACCAGAACCTCGATGATTTCGAAGGCGCGGCCCCCGATCGGGACAGGCACTCCACGCGCTCGCAGTTCGCGCCGGGCGAGATCGACCTCCCACTCGTCCAACTCATACACCAATCGTCGATCTTGTGCGCGCACTCGCTGCCCCTGTTCAGGATATCTCACGTTTCATCAGAATTTAGCAGCGCGCAAGCCGCCAGGGCCGTTCCGTCGCCGGCCGACAACCGGTGTCGCCGACCGCTTTCTGGGTAAGGCCCCTCACTTTCTCAGCAATACTCAGAACTGCTTCATGGAATTGCTCCGCCTTACCAGGATAGAATATCGTTCTGGCATGGCATACCGCAGTCAACCCTCCGGGCCGCCTGCCGTAGCTAGTGCGCAGAAGGATTCCTACCGCCCAAGGAATTTCTCGATGACGCGCGCGCGCAAAATCCACCCAGGAGCCGGCCTCGCTCGCCCAAGGGCTCGGCTATCGGATACCAGCACGACTCGCGACCGGGTGTACGTTCGAAGCGCACCAACCGTGGTCCGACTCTTTTCAGGGTTAGCCGGCCGGCTTGGTCATCGGGGACCCATTCATTCAACACCCGATGGAACTTTCGATCCAACTCGAAGGATTGCCTGGAAAGGTGGTAACGCCACCGGATTCCAAATCCGATCAATGGTCGCAGAATCTGACGTGATGGCCAGTTCGATCGAACTGCATTTCATTTGGAATTCGGGCTACATCAAAGGGGAGGCACAGTCGGGCGGCAAGATCATCCAAAACGAAAACAGGCCCACGTTTGCCTACGTCCTTCCACCCGGTACTAAGGTCGGATTTCGGCTGAAAGAGGCTGTTGAATATCGACAATTGTCCATGGAATTGCAGCCGGATTTTGTGCTCGGTGCGGCGGGCCTTGAAACTTCCGGGAGCTTCGAAGTCATAGAAGCGTGGGACTACAGGGATCCGCTGAGCTGGCAATTGGCTCGTGTGATCTATGACGAGTGCATCAGTCGTGGGCCGCAAGGCACCCTCTACGTGGAAACCGCGGCCACGCTCTTGGCCATGCATCTCGTCCGCAATCTCTCAACCGTCACTCGCCTGAAAGAGATCCGTCGCGGGGGGCTTTCGCCGTCACTTCTCCGTCGTGCGTGTGACTACATGATGAGCCGCTTAGGAGAGGACATCTCATTGCACGAGGTGGCGGCGAGCATACAGCTCTCGACAGGCCATTTCTCAACCGCATTCAAACATTCATTGGGTTTAGCCCCACATGCGTGGTTGCGCCGTCAGCGGATCGAGCGGGCAAAGACTCTACTGCATGATCCCAATCTGGATCTGACCCAGATCGCGATGATCTTGGGCTATGCCAACCAGAGTTCATTCGGTGTTGCGTTCAAGAGAGAGACCGGCCTCACACCAATGCAATGGCGAGCGCGTGAAGCCGTATAGCGATTTCTGGAACCGGGGACACTCATCGCGCGCGAGACGCTCGCCCTTCCGTTGCTCCTCTCCTTCGATGCTGTTAGCGCGCGCTCGCAAGAGCCCCGATAGGACCCATCAGTCTATCGATGTATCTGACGAAATTCCGGAGTTTCTGAAGAGTCTGCGAACATTGACGATCTATACTGGTGGGAAAGTCGGTCGGGGGACCGTTACCACAATCGTCTCGTCGCCGGCGACGTCGGAGCCAGCTTTCTACGGGCCGGCTCCAATCGCGTATTCCGCCTGGCGCCGGGCTAGCACAGCAGGAAATGCTCGCAAAAACTTCCGCTGTCACATTTGGTTCACCCTTCCGAGACGGGCCGTCAGCAAGTGGACATGCGCGTATGGGTGATAGCGACAACCTACGAACCAAAGACGTCGCTTCATTCGGCCCATTTCGTCTGTTTGCGGCTGAAAGGCTGCTTGAGAAATCGGACGAGCCGCTTCAGCTGGGCGGTCGCGCGCTTGATATCCTGATCACTCTGGTCGAACGGGCTGGAGAAGTCGTCACCCGCAAGGAGCTGATCTCGCGAGTCTGGCCGGATGTGATTGTGGAGGAGGCTAACCTCCGTGTCCATGTCGCCGGCCTCCGCAAAGCGCTCGGAGACGGGCATGATGGCGCCCGTTACGTCGCAAATGTCCCCGGTCGTGGCTATTGCTTCGTCGCTCCGGTGACACGATCGGCATCACAACGAGCCCTCCTACAAGCCCGGCCGCCTGTCACCGATCGGCTCCGCAAACTGCCGGCGCGGTTGACGCGAATGATCGGCCGCGACGATACGGTCCGCGCGCTGTCGGCCGAACTGATGACGCGGCGCTTCGTCAGCATCGTCGGACCCGGCGGCATGGGCAAGACAACCGTCGCAGTTTGGATTGCCCACGCGTTGATCGATGACTTCGCGGGCGCGGTTTTTTTCGTCGATCTTGGAGCGCTGACCGATCCCGGTCTCGTGCCGACGGCGGTTGCGTCGGCGCTCGGATTCATGATGCAAGCGCAAGATCCGTTCCTCAGCTTGCTGACTTTTCTTGGTGAGAGGAGAGTCCTTCTTGTGCTCGATAACTGCGAGCACGTGATCGACGCAGCGGCGGCGTTGGCCGAGCGCGTTGTCAGCGATGCACCGCGGGCGAACATTCTGGCAACCAGCCGGGAGGCATTGCGGGTCGAAGGTGAGCATGTTCACCTACTATATCCGCTCGATCGTCCCCTCGATGAGGTCGGCCTGACGGCTAGTGAGGCGCTCAAATTTTCGGCCGTGCAGCTTTTCATGGAGCGCGCAGCTGCGAGTGGTAATCGCGCCGAGCTGAGCGATGCCGATGCGCCGGTAGTCGCCCGGATCTGCCGCAGGCTCGACGGAATTGCGCTTGCCGTCGAACTTGCGGCCGGTCGCGTGAGCTCCCATGGAATTCGCGGAACGGCAGAACTGCTCGATAACCGTTTCAAGCTGCTTTGGCAGGGCCGCCGCACGGCGCTGCCCCGGCACCAGACCCTGAATGCGATGCTCGACTGGAGCTACAACCTGTTAGGGCAGCGCGACAAACTAGTCCTGTGCAGGTTGTCGGTGTTCGTTGGGGTCTTCACACTCAAGGCCGCCCTCTCGGTCGCCGGGGCCGACGCAAATGACGCGGACGCGGCCGACGCGGTGGCGAGCCTGGTTGCGAAATCGCTGATATCGACGAGCACCATTGGCGAATCGACATACTACCGGCTACTTGACACCACCCAGGCCTACGCCGCAGATAAATTGGCCGAATGTGGCGAGGTCGACACCATCGCAAGGCGCCATGCGGTTTACTATTCCAACTATCTCGGACACGACGAAGTCATCCAATCGAAGTTTAGCGAGCATAATCTTTCCGGATACTCCCCGCATATCGGGAACGTACGAGCGGCACTCGAATGGGCGTTCTCGGACCGTGGCGACATCGCCGTTGGTGTCGAACTCGCCGCCTGCGCGGCGCCGTTGTTCGTGGGGTTATCGCTCCTCGACGAATGCAGGAGCTGGTGCGAGCAGGCGCTGGCCACCCTTGACGAGCCCGGCCGCGGTACCAGACGGGAGATGATCCTCCAGGAGGCCCTGGCGCTATCCTCGATGTTCACCAAAGGAAACAGTGACGAGGTCCGCGCCGCAATCGAGCGCGGACTTGCGCTTGCGGAGACCTTCGAAGACAGGGATCGTCAGCTGCAGCTTCTTTTCGGTCTGAACATTTTCTTTACGCGAATTGGCGACTTCCGGGGCTCATTGACCGTTGCAGAAAAGGGGGTCGCGGTCGTTGGGGCGGTTAAAAACCCAGCCGGCCTTGTCATGACGGATTGGATGCTCGGTGTTGCTCACCATCTCGTGGGAAATCAAGCCGCGGCGCAACGCCATTGCGAACGCGGTATGGCCAAAGCGATCGAGCTGGGCCAGTTCAATGCCAACTTCTTTGGCTACGATCATCGTATCCGCGCGCTGGTCACCCTCGCCCGTGCCCTGTGGCTGCGCGGCTTTTCAGAGCAGGCGCTCAGAACGGCGCGACAGGCCATCGATGAAGCAGACCGTCGCGATCATCCGGTTTCCGTCTGCATCTCGCTGATTTATGCGGGAACGGTCTTTCTCTGGAGGGGCGATTTGGAACGGGCCGCGGACTCAATCGAGCGATTAATCGCATATGCTGGTCGATACTCGCTGGCGCCGTATCGTGCCGTCGGCATGGCGTTAAAAGGCGAACTCACCGTCGCCGGTGGCCAGGCGGGAGCTGGCCTCATTTTGTTGCGGAGCGCGCTGGAGACGCTGCACGCCGAACGGCACACCATCCTGGTCACGATTTTCGCGAGTGCGCTGGCGGAGGGCCTGCGGAAGGCAGGGCACTTCGACGAGGCGCTGATCACCATCAACGGGGCCGTCGCAGGGGCGGCCAGTCGCGGAGCGACGTTCGACATGCCGGAACTACTGCGGATCAAGGGACAGATACTTGCGGCAGTGCCGCGACCCGACCGGACGTTGGCAGCGAACTACCTAATGCAGTCGCTCGCCGTGGCGCGGGGGCAATCTGCGCTGGCCTGGGAGCTGCGATCGGCGACCGCTTTGGCCCGCCTGCTGTCCGAGAACGGACAGCGCGAAAAGGCCCGCGACACGCTCGCTCCGGTCTATGGCCGGTTCACGGAAGGACTCGAAACTGCCGATCTTCGCATCGCGCGGTGTCTCATCCGCGATTTGGCGTAGCTCGTCATTTCCTTAGCCAAGCGGAGCGGCTGTAGCTATCGCAGGGTTTAGCGCCTGCGATGCGACCAGAGCCTTTCCTTTCCGTTCCGATCGAATCGGAACGGAGGCTCCAGCTTTTTGTTTTGACGCGTTTTCTTTATGCGAATCGGGGCCCACTTCGATGGAAAACGCTTTAGCCTTAACAAATGTTCGGCATTCCGCAGATGCGAAGGCTTACCCATACCCGACCGCCCGCTTTTCAGATCTTTACAAGATACAACGCGCCAGGGCGCCATCCGTCGGTCATGCTCGTTACAGAACGGCCATCTGCATGCCACCACCTCAACGGTCCGTCATGTCCCCTCCCCGTCTTCCGCAAGTCCCGCCGCCCGCGCTTTCGCCGGTCGTGGCAGCCTATGTCCAGGCGACCAACAGCTTCGATCTCGACGAGCTGCTGGCCGTTTTCGCGGACGATGCGCTCGTTAACGATCAGCTGCGCGAGTACTGGGGAAAGCCCGCCATCAGGGAATGGGCAGTGCGCGACATCATTGGCGAAAGACTGACGATGCACGTCGTCAAGACAGTGGAGCACTACGGGCACATCATCGTGACGGCAAACATCGATGGCAACTACGACAAACGAGGGTTGCCCGATCCGCTGGTACTCACCTTCTACTTCTCAGCCCACGGCGATCGGATCGCTCAACTCATTATTCTTCGCAATCAGTGCGATATTTGAAAAGGCGCATCAGCTGCCGCAATCCAGACCGCTGGACTGCAGCACAGACGGTCCCGCGGTCGAACCATGCTCGGAGGTCAAACTGAATATTTTAGGCGCGAAGACGACAATTTACATCTCCTTACAACGCTGAACTCGCCTCCGCGCGGATGCCGCGCAACTCTCTCCCGGTAACCAGGTCATCCAATCAAAGCCCTTAGCTGGAAGAGAGGACATCATGACCCACACAAACAAACGGCTTGCTACTTTCACCAGCGCCAAGGAAGCCCGCGTCATGCGCGCAACCGAGCAGCCAGCAACCCTGGAAATGGCAGTCAGGGCAGACCTGCAGCGAACCGCCGACTTTCCGGCCGTGCTCCTCGCCATGGCGGGCCATGATCTTCGACAGCCATTACAAATCATCCAAAGCTCCCACGACCTGCTCGGCATCGGGGTCCGGACCCAATCCGAGCAAGATCTATTGCAGACGGGCCAGCACGCAATCGATCGCCTCAATGGACAACTCAATCAACTGTTGGGGGCCCTTCGCGTCTGTGAGCATTCCAGGGAGGCGAAGCTCTCGTCCGTCGCGCTCGAACCGCTCTTTCGGCAGGCATTCTATGAAAATGAGGAAAGCGCATTGCAGAAGGGGATCGACATCCGTGTGTGCCCCACCGGCGCGTCCGTCATGAGCAATGCGGTGCTGCTCAATGGCATCCTCCGAAATCTGGTCAGCAACGCGATCAAATATACCGAACCCAAAGGCCGGATTCTCATTGGCTGCCGTCGTTCGGGCCAAAACGTGCGCATCGACGTTTGCGACACGGGCATCGGTATGGCGGGCGAGCAACTGTCGAGAATCTTTGAGGCATTCACCCGACTTGATTCCATGCGGTGTGACGGACTTGGTGTCGGATTATTCATCGTGCGCCGCGCCATCGAAGTGCTCGGACATCGCATCGATGTTAGCTCCGTCGCCTCCCGAGGATCACGATTTTCCATATTCGTAACGCGATCCGACTAGAGGACCGCCATCATCGCGTCCGAGCACGGAGCCGGGAAACGACGGTCCTAAGAAAGAGCACAGCATGAACTCTATTATCAATCCCGCACAAAAGCCCTCGCCCTCGCATCTCAATCGACGAGAGGCTCTTCAGACTGTCGGCGCGACTGTCGCGCTCGTCACTGCTGCCAGTGGTCTGACCGGTACCGCCAAGGCTGCGACGACGACCATCAATGCGTCTGACCGCGATGCAGGCGGCTTCTGGCCGAACGGCGCGCGGTTGGCGATGAGCCTCTCACTCATGTTCGAGGGCGGCGGCCAGCCGATCTCGGGCGCCGGCGGTGTGATCCCCGACGCAATCGAAAAGGGCGTACCGGACCTGCCGACCAACGCCTTCTTCGCCTACGGTCATTACGAGGGCATCCCCCGCGTGCTCGACCTCATGGACAAGCACGGCATCAAGCTCAGCTCATTCATGATCGGCAAGGCGGTCGAAACCTCCCCGGATCTCGCGAAGGAAATCGTGCGACGCGGTCACGAGGCGGCTGCTCACGGCCGGGTATGGGACAATTCCTACCAGCTTACGCGCGACGAGGAAAAGCGCTTCATCGCCGATAGCGTCGAGACGATCCACAAGGTCACCGGCCAGAAGCCGATCGGCTGGAACGCCTATTGGATGCGCAACTCCATCGCCATACTGGAGACGCTACAGGAACTCGGTTTTCTCTACCACATCGACGAGCCAAGCCACGACGAGCCTTTTATCGTCCCGGTGCGCGGACGGGATTTCGTGACGGTACCTTATACCTTCCACATGAACGACATCGTCTCCTTTCCCTTCGTTGGCTGGAACGCGGCCGCCTACGAACAGGCGCTGCGTGACGAATTCGATCAGCTTTACGAGGAGGGTGCGCATCGGCGGCGCATGATGGTGGTCAGCCTGCACGATCGCATCTCCGGCCACGCAGGAAGGGTACGAGCCCTCGACCGCTTTCTTACCTACGCGAAGGGAAAGGAGGATGTCTGGTTCGCCCGGAAGGACGAGATCGCCCGCCACGTGCTGGCCAACCGTGCCGGCACGCCGGTTGTTGATCGGGGTTCGCCGAGCATAACGGGCCTGCCCGGGCCAACAGGCTGAAGGAGATTTCCCAATGTCAGATACGCCGAAGCGTGCCTGCACCAAGCAAAACTACAGACCCTTGCACCTTGCACGGGGCATCGAGCTTGTCGCCGCGTTGACATTTTCGCTGTCCACGCCCGCTTTTGCCGCTGACGGCGTCAAGATCAATGACCTCGTTGTCGCCGCGTCGATCCCCGACGCGCAACGCGAGGCGACCATGAAGGCAGTCCGCGCATTCTACGATTTCTGGAATACCGGCGACGAGGCCCTGCTGCAGGAAGCCATCGCGCCTAACTTCATCGATCACACGCTGCCAACGGGCCGGCCGCAGGGACCGGAAGGACCGGCCTTCGCCTCGCGCCGGTTCCGCGCCGCCGTGCCCGACCTCAAGGTCACGGTGGAGAAGATGATCGTCGCCGGCAACTACGTCACCGTACATATGAACTTCACCGGCCATTTCACCGGCAGGTTCGGGCAGACGCAAGGCAAGGGCCAGCCAGTCCCCTTCATCGCCACCGACCTCATCAAGATCGAGAACGGCCGCATCACCGACAATTGGCACATCGAGGACAATCTGACGCTGCTGCAAGAGATAGGCGTCGCCAAGGTCGACTAGTGACCAGCAAGCAGGAGATCGCAAGATGTTGTTTACGCAAAAGGACGAAATCGTGAGCTCTCTCCAATCGAAGGGCAACGGCGGAACAGGTGCAATGAGTATCGGTAACTCTGCACGCTGGCTGAGCCGTGCGACTTTGGTCGTTGCGATCATCATGATCGGATGGGGCTTGAGTGTCATCCTCACCCTACCCGTCACCGTGTGGTTTGCCGCATCGACCACGATTTGGATGGCGCTATTGTTGATGTCCGCTATTTGGCAGCTGCGCAGCTCCTTCATCGCAATTGCGGCGTTGGCGCTGGCCACCGCAGTGGTTTCGCGCTTGTTCAGCATCCTGCGTTTGAACCCTCCGGCCAGCATCGCCGGTTTGAAACCCGAAGATCTCGACCTGTTGGTCGCGACGGGTCCGGGCGTGTCGGGCTTTGAGACTCTGGGTTGGTTTTTGGGTGCTCTTGTGTTCGTCCAATTTGTGCTGCGGGCCGCATCTGTCGCAGCATCGTCGGATTCGCGGGAAGTATCGCTCAATGAATCGGCTCTGACCTTCATCAGAGTCTATGTCGGCTTGATGTTCGTGCCGCATTTCGGGAGTCACATCCTCGGCGGGCCATTTCAATTCAAGATCTACACACTCTATTTTGAGAGCCTCGGGATTCATATGCCCGCGATGCAGGTTGCACTCGCCGGATCGATCGAGCTCATTTCCGCCGTCGGACTCACCTTGGGACTTTTCACGCGCCCGATTGCGTTGCTAGCATCGGTATATCTGCTGATGTCGATGCTGTTGGGCGGACATTTTCAGATCGGCTATGTGTGGGCTCTGCCGGAAGGGGGGTACGAATTCGGCCTCTTTTGGGCCGTGATGACCGCCGTGTTCGCTGTGCTGGGCGGCGGCCGGTATTCGACAGACAGGGAAATATGGCGGAGCGAGCCGGCCCGCCGCCTCCTGCCCAACGTCGTACGGAACGCCTTGGCGAGTTAGCGAGACGACCACCGGCGACAGCGTAAGGGAGACAATTAAATGACTGACGGCAGCCACTTTTCCGGTGTGAAGGTGCTTAATCTCGCAAGCTTCATCGCCGATCCGGCCACCAACACCACAATCCCCGCGGACGAATTGGTATTCGCGATGTGCGGTGACGACCTGCGCAGCGCCTTGAGGGCGCTCGTCATTGCCAACGAATATCTAAAACGGGGATTGACTGAAGCCTGTTCGGCTCTCTCGCGCGGCGAGCAGGAGGTGTCTCTCGCCGACACACCTCAAAGGTTCCTCGATCGAGAATTCGAAATTGGCGCCCTAATCAGCAGTCTCCAAGACAACGTAAAACGCGCAGGACGGCTCAGCGCACTGCCTTCGCACGGCGAAGATACTATGGCCGCTGGAAATGAATATGACACGGGACGCGAACCAGGGCAGACGTTCGCTGGAGCCGGGTTGCTCAGTCCACGCGAACGCACGATTCTCGAATTGATTGCTCAAGGCCAATCCAACAAGGAGATTGCTCGAGAGCTAGGAATTACCCCGGAGACCGTAAAAACACACGTCAAAAATATCTTCATCAAGCTGGAGGTCGACAAGCGAGCGAAAGCGGTCGCGCGGGCTGCCGCAATTACTCGCCACGGCAATTAGTCAAAGGAGTTCATGATGAAATCCAATCCCGATCGGTGCGCGATCTTGCTGTCTACCGGGACGGCGTTCTGCTTGGTCTGCTCTCGCTACGGCGCGCAGAAGTCTGACCTTGACCCCGGCATCAGCGGTCGAACGCGGAGATCACCGCAATGATTGCTACATGAATGCACCAATAATTTCTGCCCTCGCGGCACTCGCGGGAGCGGTCATCGGCGGACTCACATCCGTCCTCGCATCGTGGTTGAGTCAACACGCCCAGGCGAGGGCACGGTGGCTTACGCAGGACAAGCTCCTCCGACAAGTACTCTACAAGGAATTCATCGAGGCGGCTTCGAAATGCAATATCGACGCGCTCCAGCACGACGAGCCGGACATACCGGCACTGGTCGAGCTTTACGTAAAGGTGGGCAGGATGCGCATCCTGTCCTCGCCAAAGGTCGTCGAAAGTGCGGAGTTGGTCGCACGAAGGATCGTCGAGACGTACCTAGTGCCGAACAAGACCTTCCTTGAGTTGCGGGAGATGACGATTGACGGATCAATCGACCTTCTTCGCGAATTCGGTGAAGCGTGTCGCGCAGAATTCGAGTCGCATCGAAGTCAGTTCTGAAAAGGGAGAAAGCAAGGGGCGAGGAAATGGTTAGCCTGAGGACGTATGAGACAACCTGGCAGACTGGATGAGGTGATATCGCGATGAAACAAATTCCACTCGTCATCGCCGTCACGTTGTCGATCGCTGCATGCAGCAAGGAGCAGCCCAAGAAGATCGAAATCCGACCGGTGCGCGTGACTTCGGTCCAGCACGCGCTAAGCGGCGATACGATAAGCTTGACCGGTCAAATCCAGGCCAAGGATCAGATCAATCTGGCTTTCAGGATCGGTGGTCGTCTCCAGGAAAGAAACGTGACGGTCGGCGATCCCGTTGCACCGGGCCAGATCGTCGCGAGAATTGAACCCCAGGATTTTCAAAACGCGCTGCGTTCGGCGGAAGCTGATCTCGCTTCTGCCGAAGCCGTGTTGGCGAACTCGCAAGGTACAGAAGGTCGGCAGAGCCAATTGTTGAGCAAGGGGTTTACGACTCGCGCTCAATACGACCAGGCCGAGCAGCAAATGAAGACCGCGCAAGCGCAGGTCGAGTCAGCGCAGGCGCGGCTGCAGAACGCAAGAGATAATCTTACCTACACTGAACTCAAATCCGACGTCGCGGGATCGGTGACGGCAAAAGGAGCAGAGCCTGGAGAGGTCGTCGCGGCCGGGAGGATGATTCTCCAGATCGCCAGGCAAGGCGACCGGGACGCCGTCTTTAATGTCCCCTCCCAGCTTATTCGCGAAAGTCCGAAAAATCCGGAAGTAACCATCTCCTTGTCGGATGACCCGACGATCGTTGCCACCGGTCATGTCCGCGAGGTTGCCCCCCAAGCCGACGCCGCGACAGGCACCTACGTCGTGAAGGTCGCTCTCGACAACCCACCGGATGCAATGCGTCTTGGCGCAACGATCGTCGGACAAGTCAAAGTACAGTCAGAACCCGTCATTCAGCTTCCCGGGACGGCGTTGACCCAAAGCGAGGGAAAGCCCGCGGTATGGGTCGTCGACCCCGACAAGAAGACAGTATCGCTCGTTCAGGTCATTGTCGGCCATTATGATACGTCTTCGGCTGTCGTGTCGCGGGGCCTGAAGGAAGCGACCTTGTCGTAACGGCGGGCGTTCAAGCTTTGCGCCCCGGGCAAGAGGTTAGACTTCTTGAAACCGGCTCAGGCGTTCAGAAATGAACCGCCGCTTCAATATCTCGGAATGTGCGCTGGCGCATCGCTCGTTCGTTTGGTTCTTGGTCATCATCATCGTTGCGGCGGGCGGACTGTCCTATCTGAGGCTGGGCCGCAATGAAGACCCGAACTTTACGATCAAGACTATGGTGGTTCAGGTCCTGTGGCCCGGGGCCAACATCACGGACACGCTTCAGCAGGTCACAGATCGGGTAGAGAAGAAGCTTCAGGAAACGCCGGGTCTCGATTACATCCGAAGCTACACCGTTGCCGGCACGTCGACGGTTTTCATCACCCTCAAGGGCTCCGTGCTGAGCCGAGATGTACCTGACGTCTGGTATCAGGTCCGCAAGAAGATCGGCGATATCCGACAATTCCTACCACAAGGCATTGTCGGCCCGTTCTTTAACGACGAGTTCGGCGACACCTATGGCGTCATCTACGCGTTCACTGCGGATGGATTCACGCAACGGGAGCTGCGCGATTATGTGGAGGGTGCGCGCACCCGGCTTCTTGCGGTCAACGACGTTTCAAAAATCGACATTTTTGGCGCACAGGACGAGAAGATCTTTATTGAATTCTCGTCTCACAGGATCGCCGGCCTTCACCTCGATCGCCAGGCATTGATTCAAGCCATTCAGGCACAAAACGCTGTGACGCCCGCAGGCGTGGTTCAGACATCGGACGAAGAGATTCGCGTCGACGTGACCGGGGGATTTCGCTCAGAAGCCGATCTGAGGAACGTCGATTTTGTCGCCAATGGTCAAATCTTCCGGTTGTCCGATATCGCGACAATCAAACGCACCTATTCCGATCCACCGCAGCCGATGTTCCGCTTTGATGGCCAGCCCGCGATTGGGATCGGCATCTCGATGCGGGCCGGCGGAGACGTGCTAGCGCTTGGCCAAAACATCGAACAGGCGATGTCCGAGATCAGGGCGGATCTGCCCATCGGGATCGAACCTCATCTTGCCGCGGATCAGCCAAAAGTCGTCAAAGCGGCGGTAGATGATTTCATGGAAGCACTGTGGGAGGCGATCGGCATCGTGCTCGCGGTCAGCTTCATCAGTCTCGGCATTCGCGCGGGCGCCGTCGTTGCGTGCTCGATTCCGTTGGTGCTCGCCGCGGTGTTTGTCGGCATGGAATTCGCAGGAATCGATCTGCAGCGCGTTTCGCTCGGCGCGCTGATCATAGCGTTGGGCCTGCTGGTCGATGACGCCATGATCACGGTCGAGATGATGGTGACGCAGCTTGAGGCTGGCGCCGAAAAGGCGAAGGCGGCGACGTTCGCCTATACCTCGACGGCGTTCCCAATGTTGACAGGCACATTGGTGACGGTCGCAGGCTTCGTACCCATTGGCTTCGCAAAGAGTGCCGCCGGCGAATATACGTTCTCGCTTTTCGCAGTGGTTGCGTTGGCACTCCTTCTCTCCTGGATCGTGGCAGTTCTGTTCGCGCCTCTGATCGGGGTGACCATTCTGCCGGACAGGATGAAGCTTGCCACGGAGACCGAGCCCGGCCGAATCTTGCGGAGCTTTCGCCGCGCGTGCACGGCCGCCATGCGTGCCAAGTGGCTCACAATCGGTCTGACCCTCGCGGCGTTGGCGGCTTCGATCGTTGGATTGCGCTTTGTTCCCCAGCAATTCTTCCCAGCTTCCGACCGGCCGGAGCTGCTCGTCGACCTAAAACTATCGGAGGCTTCCTCCATCTATGCAACGCGGAAAGTCGTTGCGGAGTTCGAAGAGCTCCTGAATGGCGACCCGGACATTGATCATTGGACGACTTACGTCGGTCAAGGAGCCGTCCGATTTTACCTGCCACTCGATGTGCAGCTCGCCAACGATTTCTTTGCCCAATCTGTCATTGTCACCAAGAGCCTTGCGGCACCCGAGCGGCTGCGCAGCCGCCTCGAGCCCGTTCTGATCGAGCAGTTTCCTGGCGTAGTGAGCCGTCTGTCGGCGCTTGAACTGGGGCCTCCGGTTGGCTGGCCGCTGCAGTACCGCGTCAGTGGTCCCGAGCCGGTGCTGGTTCGTGACATCGCCTACAAGCTATCTGCCCTCATCGCCAGTGACCCCCGCACGGAAAAGATCAGCTTTGACTGGATCGAGCCGCAACGCACGTTGCGCATGCGTGTCGATCAGGACCAGGCCAGGCTGTTGGGCGTGAGTTCGCAAGTGCTAGCTCAGTCATTGTCGGCCGTGGTGTCCGGCATCAACATCACGCAATTGCGCGACGGGATCTACCTGATCGACGTCGTCGCGCGAGCCGACGAGCAGGAACGAATATCGCCAGACGCATTGCGGACCCTGCAGATTCCTATTCCAAACGGGGGCACCGTACCGCTGCTTCAGTTGGCAACAGTCGAATATGCCCAGGACTGGCCGCTGATCTGGCGACGGGATCGAAACCCAACACTGACAGTCCAGAGCGATTTGGTTGCCGGCGTGCTGCCTGCGACAGTGGTCGATAGCCTGCAAGCGAAGGTCCTGGCGCTAAATGCTGAGTTGCCGGTTGGATATAAGATTGTGCCCGGCGGGTCGGTTGAGGAAAGCGCGAAGTCGACATCGTCAGTCGCTGCGGTGGTTCCGGCAGCCCTTCTCATCATGCTTGTTGTGCTGATGATTCAACTGCAAAGCTTCAGTCGGCTGTTCTTGGTGCTGAGCGTCGCGCCCTTTGGATTGATTGGGGTCGTCGCCGCATTGCTTGTTGCTGGAAAGCCGCTCGGCTTCGTTGCCATCCTGGGCGTTCTTGCGCTCGTTGGCATGATCGTCCGCAATTCGGTGATCCTGGTAGACCAGATCGATACCGAGATCGCGCATGGGCGGGCTCCATGGGACGCTGTGATTGAAGCGACCCTGCATCGATTTCGCCCAATCCTTCTCACGGCGGCGGCCGCCATTCTGGGCATGATCCCGATCGCTCCGACCGTGTTTTGGGGACCGATGGCCTATTCCATCATGGGCGGCCTGGCGGTAGCCACAATGCTGACGCTTGTATTTCTACCGGCACTTTATGTGGCCTGGTTTCGTATCAAGGAGCCTTCGCCGCAACAATCAGAACAGCCCGATCTTTCCGACCAGCCTCAGCAGACCTCCTTACATCGAGTTCTCTAGCGCAGATGCGTCAACAATAGGAGCGGATGATGCCAAAAACAGCTGCGTCTCGCATGGGCGTTGGCTCATGGATCATCTTAATTGTGCTGCTATCGCTGTTGGTCATCACCGGCGTTATCGTCTACCTCGGTTGGACACTGGGAAATGGCACTGACGTGCCCACCTCAGGTTACGCCGCGATGGCATTCGGGGTGATTATTTCGCTGGCTGTCGGGTTCGGTCTTATGGCGCTTCTCTTTTACAGTAGCCGAAAAGGATATGACGAACCGCCAGTGATGGTCGTCCCTGAAAATGACTCAACGGAATCAAAAGGCGTTCCTGAGACAAAGTAAAGCCGGCAAAGCAATCCGACGATCGACCGAACGAAGTGCTGGGCGTTGCCGAACCAAGTCCCGATGAATCTAAACCAAGAATTTACGGACCCGACGAAGAGAAAGCCTCTCCGATCCTCTCGATCAAGAGGCGCACGCGCTTTGGTTGATCCTGGGTGGCTGGATAGACGATCTGCAGCCCCGTACTGCCCGCCGAGAATTCCCGCAGAAGCTCCACAAGGGTGCCGGCTTTCAAGTCCGCCTCGATATCCCAAATTGATTTCCGGGCAATCCCGTATCCATTCCGGCACCAGTCCCGAACCAGGCCGCCGTCGTTCGCGATCCGGTGCCCCCTGACCACGATCCTCCGCGCTTCGCCATCTATTTGAAACGGCCATTCTCGATCGATCGTCTGTCCGAAACGCATCAGAATGCATTCGTGATGAGCGAGATCATCGGGATGTTGCGGAAGTCCTTTATCTCTCAAATATTCCGGAGAGGCGCACACGACGCGCCTGTTGTGGCCGAGGCGCTTCACGCGCAACGTGCTGTCAGCCAGTTCGCCGTACCGGATGGCAAGATCCTGGCCCTGCCCTACCAGATCAACATAACCATCCGTCAGGTTTCAGCTCAGCATCCGCTACTCAACGATGGATCCAGAACAACTGATCCTCAGAGGAATCCTCGGCATGTCACTCAAGTCGAAAATGCCGCTTCAGGTGTGGAT
>WNFD01003615.1_pt1 | contig 25856 bp, 22 predicted proteins | sample 5400491 | NCBI WGS metagenome assembly WNFD01 (sample SAMN13153343, study PRJNA577476) | soil metagenome | isolation source: 120 cm saprolite under Douglas fir tree site 2 hole 2 replicate 2 | place: USA:California | collected 2015-04-18
GTACGCCTCTCAGATAGCCAGCGCGGTCCTCAATGGCCGCCTTCCGCTCAGCATAACTCGCGATATGCTGGAGATTCCCGTAGTAGAATTGAACGCCGGCGTATCTCAAGAAACTGCGCCGCGAGACGTCGCGCGCGAGCGCAACAACACCCGCAGGCGATGCAACGCCAGTGCGGTGCATACCGGGGTCAATGTCCACGATGACCATAAGCGGCTTGCGGCTGCTCTCCGCGGCAGCGGACAACGCCTCAACATTCTCAGGATGGTCCACAACCACCATGAGGTCCGCTATCGCCTGGTTGAGTGCGATGAGCCGCGCGATTGCCGGGGGCGTGACGACAGGCGATGTCACCAGAAGGCTCTCGACGCCTCCACTGCCCAATGCTTCGGCTTCGCCCAGCTTGGCCCAGCAAATGCCGACCGCGCCGGATGCCATCTGCCGAAGCGCCACGTGCAACGACTTGTGCGTTTTTGAGTGCGGGCGGAGCTTTACGCCGTGCGCCCTGGCGAACGCCGCCATTTCCGCGATGTTTCGGTCGAGCATCTCGACATCGATAACCAACGCAGGCGTATTTAACGATCGCCGTGATCCCTGCTGACCGACAAGATGCCTGTGGAGACGTTCTGCTTCGCTCATGCCCGCTGTGCTCCAGCTCCCGGCTTGCCCATCATCAATATCGCCCGGGGAAGGGACGGCTGTCCATCGCTGCTGCAGCATACTTGGCAGCTTACTTGGCAGCTTGTTCGACGTATTCACGTCTGAAATCGGAATGATTTTTCTATTATGCATGATAGCTGCGCCGGTGGAAGGCGCGATTTCTCCCTCTCCCCGCTCTTGCGGGGTCGAGACGAGCAAAGCTCGCTCTTAGAGGGTTGGGGTGAGGGGCTCTTGCGACCCGCAAATGCTGGAAATATGTTGAATGCAGTGCCTCGCCCCTCACCCGGATCGCAAAGGGCGATCCGACCTCTCCCCGCAAGCGGGGCGAGGTGAAGTAAGCTTCACCGCCCGTCCATCGCGGCCGTCATCCATTTTGTCATGGCATCCGTCGCGAGAAACTCCAGCGCGACACGCTGCACTCCCGATACCGCGCCCCTGCCCTGCGCCACCGCGACCAAGAGGTCGCAGCGCCGCGACACCGCGATGCCGATGGCGGCACGCCGTGAGCCATCGGCCATTTGCAGATCATAGCTCCTCAGTCGTCCCTGCATGCCGGCAATCCGGATCACACCGCCCGGCGCGAGAGGGGCAAAACGCTCACTCATCAGGTCGAGATCGGCGACGCGGTCGACCTCCTCGTCATCACTGACGCCGCTGTCGCAATTGCAGAAGCCGGCCTTCGGCCGCACATACACTTCGATTTCGTCACCGCAGAGTTCGGTGGCGCAACGGAACGCCCGACCGGCGGGCCATCCATCGCGCGGAAACGGCCAGGCGATTTCGCGCCAGCCCTCAATGTCCGAGCGGGCATGCTGGAAACCGGCGGCGCCCGCCACCATAATCGCAACTGCAAACGCGGTCAGCCATCTACGCATCCGGCATCACCCAGATCATGGCAGGCCAGCCACGGCGCGCGCAGCACCCGTCAATTCCAGAATATGCAGGCCGGTGTTGGCGCGGTCGACGATGTAGATATAGCCGCGCTCATCGGTCTCGACATTATTGGTCTGGATCGCCACCTTGCAGCGGTCCTTGCCGTCGACGGTGACGCAACGCTTGTCGGTCGCCGCCGTGATCGACGGAATGAAATAGCCGACTTCCACGGGATGATAGGGATCGCGGATGTCGAGCGCGCGCACGCCGGCATTGAAGAACGCGATGAACGCCATCTTCTTGTAAAACACCGGCGCCATGCTCTCGTTGGAGGAATGCGACCCGAACCGCCCTCCCCGTTCGCAGAACGAACCGCTCGCCTCCGGCACCGTGAAACTCGAAATCATCATCGGCCGGTTCTCGACCGTGACGTCGGCGAACCAGACCATCTGCCGCGGCTCGTTGCATTCATTCAAGATCGCCTCATCGACGATCATCACGATGTCGCGGGTGTTGCCGTCCTTGTCGCGAGCGAATTCGGCGATCGGCATGGCCTTCATCGGAAACACGGTGTGGGCGCCGTTGAAGGCGGACATCGCCAGCCGCGAGATTTCAGGAACACGAAGGTTATCCGGCGTCGGCTCCTTCGGTCCGTTGATCAGTCTGTCGCGATCGACGATCTGCAGGAAGCCGCCCTTGTTGGTGCCATACCCGAAATAGATGCGATTGCCGTCGGGACCGGTCGAGATCGGCCCGTGCAACTCGGTCGGCACCGTGCCGGTCGAACCCGGCTCCTGACCGGGAAGGCCGAAATCCCTGATCTTGACGGGGTGCGCGGGATCGCTGAGGTCATAGACTTGCGTCATGCGGCGCGTGCGCCAGTCGGGTGCGCCCGACACCAGAAAGGCGATGCCGGTCTCGCATTCCCACCAGCTCTTGTGGGTATCCTTGAGGCCGCCGAGCCGCGCGATCAGAACCGGATTGGCGGGGTCGGCGACATTCCAGATTTCATGCGCTTCGCCGCCGAAGGTACGCAGCATGTAGACCGCGTTGCGATCGCCCTTCGGCAACGCCTTGCCGTCGCAGATGCGCACCATCTGCGCGCCGCCGGCCTCGTATTTTCCTTCCTGCCCGGGAATGTGACGCAGGTATTTCGGCTGCGCGGGATCGGTGACATCCACGATCGAGGTGCCGTTCGGCTCGGCTTTTCCGGTCTGCGGATTGACCGGCGCCGGGATATCGTCGGTTCCACCGTGATGCCCGATATAGGCGATCCAGCGGTCGCCCTGACGATGGATCGTCGGCTGGTAGGCGCTACGCGCCTGCAGATCGTTGGCGCCAACAAGCTTCATGTTGGACGCTTCCGGCGGAGCACCAACCACTTGCTGCTGCGCATGCGCGCCGGTGAGGTACGCGATCAAAGAAATCCCAAGATACGTCGCCAGTTTGACGTGACCGGTCATGTTTTTCCACCCAGGTTGTTGAAGCCAATCTGCGTTGGCTGGTTCGACGACAATATCACAGCGAAGCGCGCCCGGATTGCACTCGCTTGGTCGGTTGAATTGGGCGAGTGTCTCGCTCTTTGGGGAAGCAACCATGTCGCCGCATGATGTTCACGCCGGCCGCCGTCGCTTGATGCGCTCCGAATCGATCTAGCCCCCGTCAGCGGACACGATTCCGGGGGTTGACCAATCAGTGCCATATGTGTAGTGTACTAGTTAATGCATACAGACCTACTCAAAACCCTTTGCCTCGAAAGCTCGGGCGTTCCTATTTACGTGCAGCTTCGAGAGCAAATCCTGCGGCAGCTTGGCGCCGGCGTGCTGGCAACCGGTGACCAGATGCCGACGATGCGCGAAGTGGCGGTCACTTTGAAAATCGACCTCAATACGGTTCGGCACGCTTACGACGAACTTGAGCGGATGGGCGCCATCACGCTGGTTCGAGGACGCGGCAGCTTCGTAGCTGAACCGCCTCCCGCCATGGGAGCGCGCGCGCAAACTATCAAGGCCGACAGCTTGGCAAAACAGGTTCTGGCCACAGCCACCGCGATGGGCCTCGACCCTGCCGTCGTTGCTGACCGAATAAAGGCCCTCGCAAAGCAGAAGGAATAGTCGTCATGAACAACTATTTTAAAGCAAAAGGCGCCAACCAGCCCGCCATCGTACTTGCAGTGGTGGTGCTGGCGTTCGCGGCCACAGTCGCGTGGTTCGCTTACGACACGAACTCACGCGGCGGCTATATTCTCGCTGCCAGCCTGGCCATCGTCGCGTTTCTGATCCCTCAGGCCATCATGGTCGCGGATCAGTGGGAACGCGCGGTCGTTCTTCGGTTAGGCAAGCTATCCGCAATTCGTGGCCCCGGCTTATTTGTCATCGTGCCCTTTATCGATGAGGTGGCCTCCTGGCTCGATCAACGTATTCAGACCACCGAAATCAACGCTGAGAAGGCGCTGAGTAAAGACACCGTACCGGTGAATATTGACGCGGTGATATTTTGGCAGATTCACGATCCCCAGCGCGCTGCCCTCGAGATTGCAGACTACCGGCAGGCTATCACCCAGGTCGCACAAACCTCGCTTCGCGAGATGGTCGGTTCGTCATTGCTCTCGACGCTTTTAGCCGAGCGCAAACAGGGCGATCAGCTATTGCGCGAGGAAATCGGACGCAAGACCGCGGAATGGGGCGTGGCGGTGCTGTCGGTTGAAATCAGGGACATCGGTGTACCGCCGCCATTACAGGATGCGATGAGCCGGCAGGCCCAGGCCGAGCGCGAGAAACTGGCGCGTGTCCTGCTTGGCCAAGCGGAACAGGAGATTGCGCAAAAATTCGTAGAGGCAGCCGACATCTATGCCCGCAGTCCGGCTGCGCTACAGCTGCGTGCCATGAACATCATCTATGAAACGACCAAGGAGCGTGGCGCCACTATTCTCATTCCTACTGCGATGGTCGACGCCATGAATCCCGCCGGCGCGATGGGTATCGTCGCCGCGGCGCGGCCGCTTCCGGCATAGCTGCCGGCGGCAAGGGTCATCGTACGGGTACGGTACCGAAGCCCCGCAAAGGTGTAGGAGTTCACGATGTCGCAGGAGAACTTTCGGATAACCAGCCGCCGCCGTTTGCTTAAATTCCTGGCTGCGAGCCCGTTATTCGCGCGCAGCGCCTTGGCGGAAGGGTTGCGGCAAGCGGACCCGGCGGACTGGGCTCCGCGCGACCTCGAAAAACTGATTGCCGATCCCACGCAGGCGCTCGACGTTTTCGACTTCGAGCCGGTCATGAAGAAGAACGTTCCACCCGCGCATTTCGGTTACATGGCCACCGGGGTCGATGACGAAATGACCTTGCGTGCCAATCGCGAAGGTTTCCGGAAGCTCGAGTTGCGGCCGCGGCGGCTGGTCGATGTCAGCAAGATCGACATGAGCGCCGAGATCCTTGGCGCAAAATACGACAGCCCGATCGTAATTGCGCCGACCGGCAGCAACCGCGCCTTTCATCCCGACGCAGAAGTCGCGACCGGCAGCAACCGCGCCTTTCATCCCGACGCAGAAGTCGCCGTCGCCAAGGCCGCGAAGTTGGGAAACCATCTGCAGATTCTATCCACGGTGGCCACCACATCGATCGAGGACGCCATCGCCGCGCGCGGCGCGCCGGTGTGGTTTCAGCTCTATACGACCCAGCGCTGGGAAATTGCCGAAGGTCTGGTCAAGCGAGCGGAAGCCGCAGGGGCGCCGGCGATCGCGGTGACCCTCGATGTGAGGTCATCGGCGAAATGGGAGACCTTCGTCAGGCTGCGGCGCACCGACACCCGCGACTGCGGCAGCTGTCATGGCCTCACCGACTATCTGTCGCGCAAGCCGAATTTCACCGGCATCGATCTCGGCGGCATCAGCACCACGGTCGTCACCAACCTGAACTGGGACCTGATCAAGCGGCTGCGCGATACGGTGAAGGTCAAGCTCGTGCTCAAAGGCATTCTCGCCTTTGAGGACGCCAAGCTCGCCGCCGATGCCGGGATCGATGCGATCGTGGTCTCGAACCACGGTGGACGTGTGGAAGACGGCGTCAGCGCGACCATCGACGTGCTGCCGGAAATCGTCGAGGCGGTCGGCGGCCGCATGCCAATCCTGGTCGACAGCGGCTTTCGCCGCGGCAGCGACATCGTCAAGGCATTGGCGCTGGGCGCGCAAGCGGTGTGCATCGGCAGGCCCTATCTCTGGGGACTCGGCGCCTTCGGACAGCCAGGGGTCGAGCGTGTTCTTGGAATCCTGCGCGCCGAGACGCGCACCGCGATGCAGCAGCTTGGCGCGCCGTCGCTCAAAGACCTCACGCCTGCGATGGTCCGGCGGGCCTGAGTTCGGATCCTTCTCGTCATTGCGAGGAGCCAACGGGTCGCGCGAATGCGCGCCCGATGACAGGCTCCGCGACGAAGATTCCACAACCACCATATTTACCTTGCGATGGATTGCTTCGCTACGCTCGCAATGACGATCTCAAAAAACACACCCTTGACATGCAACCATTTGGTTGCCTATTCTCGCCGCCATGGATGAGGTCTTCAAAGCGCTAGCCGACGCGTCAAGGCGGTCGCTGCTGGACCGGCTTCACGCCAACAACGGACAGACCCTGAACGATCTCTGCGACGGCCTCGCCATGACGCGGCAGGCCGTGACCAAGCACCTTGCGATTCTCGAGGCCGCCAACCTCGTCACCACGTTCCGGCATGGCCGCGAGAAGCTGCACTATCTCAACCCGGTGCCGATCCATCAGATCGGCGAGCGGTGGATCAAGAAATTCGAGCGCGGCAAGCTCGCCGCGCTCAGCGAATTGAAACGGCAGTTGGAGAAACGCGATGCGTAAACCTGAATTTGTCTACGTCAGCTATATCGAGACCACGCCGGAAAAACTGTGGGAGGCGCTGACATCAAGCGAATTCTCAAAGCGCTACTGGTTCGGCACCGAATTGAAAACCGACTGGAAGGTCGGCTCGCCATTCGCGCTGGTCATGAACGGCACCACCACCGATGTCGGCGAAGTTCTCGAATTCGACCGGCCGCGGCGTTTGTCTTACACGTTCCACCACGTCCTCAGCGAGGAAGCCCGCAAGGAGCGCCCGACCAGGGTCGTCTTCAATCTCGAACCGCACGGCAAGCTCGTGAAGCTGACGCTGACGCATGAGGACTTCGAGGATGGCAGCAAGCTGTTGAGCGGTATCTCCAAGGGGTGGCCGGCGATCCTCTCCAGCCTCAAGAGCATGCTGGAATCCGGCACCGCGCTGGCGATTCCTCCCTCCGCACTGGGCATCGAGGGGTTCGAATGAACATCGACAACTTCAAGCCGGCGATCGTCTACACCATCTACATCGCCTCCACGCCGGAGAAAGTCTGGCAGGCGCTGACGACCGCGGAGTTCTCCAGGAAGTATTTTTCCGGCTGCGCGGTGGAGGCCGAGTTGAAGGTCGGCGGCGCGTTCGTCGCCCGCGCGCCGGACGGTTCGGTTCACATCAGCGGTGAAGTGATCGAATGCGATCCGCCGAAGAAGCTCACCATCACCTGGAACGTCAACTGGCCTGGACTGGTGGAGAAGCTCGGCGTCACGCTCGTGACCTACGAGATCGAGCGTGCCGGCGATGCGGTCCGGCTCACGCTGACCCAGGCGCACGACCGGCCGATCGACGACGACATCCTCTCGGGCGGCCATCAGGGCTGGCCCGCCATCCTCTCCAGCCTGAAGAGCCTGCTGGAGACCGGAGAAGCACTGGTGATAAAAATGGAGCCGCCGCAACGGATGCTGGCGGCGCTGAAGAAGATGGGGATCGCCACGCCGTAGGGGCTCGACATATTCGGTCGTCATACGCGGGCTTGACCCGCGTATCCATCGATCTTCACAAAAGACCCTTTCGAAGTGGATGGATTGCCGGGTCATCTAGCGCGAAGACGCGCGGAGCCTGTCATCGGGCCGCGCTTTGCGCGGACCCGTTGGCGCTTTCGCCCGGCAATGACGATTGAGAAGTTGTCGCACCCTAACCCGGCACTGGCGCGACGATGCGCCGATACAGATGCCAGGTCGCGTGGCCAAGCACCGGCAGCGTCACCAGAAGTCCGAGGAAGTACGGCAGCGCCGAGACGATCAGCAACACGACAATGACGGCGGCCCATCCGATCATCGGCACCGGGCTCATCACCACCGCGCGCACGCTGGTGACCATCGCGGTGACGAAATCGACGTCGCGGTCGAGCAACAGCGGAAACGACACCACCGTCAGCGAAAACAGGATCAGCGACAGCGCCGCGCCGACCGCATTGCCGATGGCGAGAAACAGCAGGCCCTCATTGGTGGTCAGCACCACCGTGACGAATTCGCGCAGGCTTGAAAACGAGGCATGGAGTCCGATCAGCAGCGCGATCAACAGCCGCACCTGATACATCCAGATCACGAAGACAAATAGAGTGACGAAGGCCATCCAGCCGATCTCGCTGCGCGACGTCACTGTGGACCAGATGCCGCGCATCGAAAGCTGTTGCCCGGTCTCGCGCCGGCGGCTCACTTCATAGAGGCCGATGGCGACAAACGGACCGAGCAGCGCAAAGCCGGCCGCGAGCGGATAGGCCAGATAGATCATGCCGAACGCCGTCAAGCTGAGCAGGATCACGATGCCGCCGCCTGCATAGAGCGCGCCGAAGGCCAACCCGTAAAGCGGCGCGGCCTGGAAATCGCGCAAGCCCTGCCCCAGCGCCTCGGCAATGTCAGCGGCTGTAATGCGCCGCACCACCGGATCGATCTTGCCGGATATCGACGTCATCGACGCACCCTCCCAATTGATTTTGGAGATTGGTGCAGGCCGTGGCTCGCGGCGTATTGATCTGGGTCAATTTGTCGGTGGCGGCTCAACGTATTCGTCCGTCATACGCGGGCTTGACCCGCGTATCCATCATCTCAAGAGAGTCACAAAACCTACCCCAGCGCCCGCAATTCGCGCCGCAGCACCTTGCCGGTCGCGGTCATCGGCAACGTCTCCACGAATTGCACAAACCGCGGATATTCGTGCGCCGCGAGCTGCACTTTTACAAAATCCTGGATCTCGCGCGCCAGCGCGTCACCGGGCGTAAAGCCTGGACGCAGGACGATCCACGCCTTGATCGATTCGGTGCGGATCGGGTCGGGAATTCCGACCACCGCCGACATCGCCACCGCCGGATGCTTCATCAGCGTGTGCTCGATTTCCGACGGCCCGACGCGATAACCGGCCGTTGTGATCACGTCATCCTCGCGGCTGGCGTACCAGAAATAACCGTCCTCATCCTGCATGCCGAGATCGCCGGTCAGTAGATATTCCCCGACGTATTTTTTGGCCGTGGCTTCCGGGTTGCGCCAATATTCGAGCATGGTGCACGGGTTAGGCTGGCGCACGCCGATGATGCCGCGCTGCCCCCGCGGCAATTCCTCAGCCTTGTCGTTGACAATGCGCACGTCGAAACCGGGCGTGGCCTTGCCCATCGAGCCCGGCCGGATCGGAAACAGTTTTGAGTTGCTGCCGATCACGAGATTGCACTCGGTCTGGCCGAACACTTCATGGGCGTCGATGCCGAAGGTCGCGCGCACCCAGCCGAGCAATTCGCCGCCGAGCGATTCTCCGCCGGTGAAGATGCTGCGCAACTTGACGCCCGGATGTTTGACGTCAGCCTGCCGCATCAGCTTCAGCGCGGTCGGTGGCAGGAACACGTTGCGGACGGCGTGATCGGCCATCATCTGCATCGCCGCCTGCGGCTCGAATTTGCGGGCGCGATGCCCGACGATCGGCACGGCATGATACCACGCGGCGAACAGCGCGTTGATGAGCCCGCCGATCCACGCCCAGTCGGCCGGCGTCCACATCAGATCGCCGGGCCTGGGCAGAAAGTCGTGACACATCTCGACATTCGGCAGATGGCCGAGCACCACGCGGTGGGCGTGCAGCGCGCCCTTCGGATTTCCCGTCGTACCCGAGGTGTAAATAATCAGGGCCGGATCGTCGGCTGAAGTATCGATGGTGATAAATTCGTTCGACGCGGTTTCGATCGATGACCAAAACGGTTTAGCGCCGGCGTGGACGGCATCGCTGGTGACGTAGATGTCTTGCAGATATGGCAGCCGATCGCGGATTTTCGTGAGCTTCTCCCACCCGGCCTCGTCGGTGATAATGGCCTTGGCGCCGGAGTTCGACAGCCGGAATTCAAGCGCATCCTCGCCGAACAGGGCGAACAGCGGTATCGACACCAAGCCGGCGCGGAACGCCGCCATATGCGCAATCGGCAGTTCCAGCGACTGCGACAGAAACACCGCGACGCGGTCGCCGCGCGCAAGACCATCGGCTTTCAGGACATTGGCGAAGCGGCGGGAGAAGTCGCTGATGTCGTCGAACGAATGCCGTGTCGCGCCGCCGTCCTCGTCGACATAGATCAGCGCCAGCCGGTTGGTGCCATCGGCATGGCGGTCGCAGCACGCGGTCGCGATGTTGAATCGCACCGGGATGTCCCAGCGGAAGTCGCGGTAGAGGTCGTCGTAGTTGGAAGCTTCGGTGAGCATGGAATAGCTCTTCCTTTCTTCACCTCTCCCCGTTCTTCACGGGGAGAGGTCGCGAGCTCGGCAGCGCACTTGCGCGCCTGAGCGAGCGGGTGAGGGGCTGTCACCACAAACACCGCATTCGCGGAGAGTCCCCCTCACCCGGCGCTACGCGCCGACCTCTCCCCGCAAGCGGGGCGAGGTTAAGAAGAAAGCGCCGCCTTCACCATGCCGCTGGCCTTGCCGAAATCCATTTGCCCGGTGTATTTCGCCTTCAGCGCCGCGATCACCTTGCCCATGTCCTTCATTCCGGCGGCATTGGTCTCGGCAATCACGGCCGCGATTGCCGTCTTGACGTCGTCTTCCGACATCTGCTTCGGCAGATAGGCGGAGATGATCGCGATCTCCTCGCGCTCCTGATTGGCCATGCCGCTGTTTTATCATTTTCTGGAACACGCCGAGCAGGTCGCCATCGCTGAGCGGCGGCTTGCCCTGCCCGCGGGCTTCGATGTCAGCATTCTTGATGGTCGAATTGACCATGCGCAGCGTGGAAAGCTTGCGCTCGTCCTTGGCCCGCATCGCGTCCTTGACGGCGTTATTGATGTCGTCGCGCAGCATCGTCCTGTCCTCTCGCGGCGCATGACGCCGCATTCCTCGAAGCCCCTGATCTAGGCCGTTCGCGCCAATCAGACAACTCGGTTCCACCGCCATCGGCCGTCAGAGACGCGCCCGCGGCGCTCCTCCGCGTGACGCAGGCCCAAAATACGCGTATTTTGCATGTGAATCCGCGACTTCCGGCTTTGACGCCGCCGAATGCGACGTCTATGTAATGCGCTCATGACCACAACAGATAATGCCTCAGCCTGGCCGGATCACAAACCGACCGCGCTCCTCGTGCTTGCCGATGGCACCGTGCTGGAAGGCTTCGGCCTCGGCGCGGAAGGCCAGGCGGTCGGCGAAGTCTGCTTCAACACCGCGATGACCGGTTATGAGGAGATTCTCACCGATCCCTCCTACGCCGGGCAGCTCATCACCTTCACCTTTCCGCACATCGGCAATGTCGGCACCAACGATGAAGACATCGAGACGGTGAACATGGCGGCGACGCCGGGCGCGCGCGGCGTGATCCTGCGCGCCGCCATTACCGATCCGTCGAACTACCGCGCCTCACGCCATCTCGATCAATGGCTGAAGGCCCGCGGCATCATCGGCCTCTCCGGCATCGATACCCGCGCATTGACCGCGCTGATCCGCAGCAAGGGCATGCCGAACGCCGTGATCGCGCACGCGCAGGACGGCCAGTTCGACCTGCATGGATTGAAGGAAGAGGCCCGCGAATGGCCCGGCCTCGAGGGCATGGACCTGGTGCCGCAGGTGACTTCCGGCCAGCGCTTCACCTGGGACGAAACGCCGTGGGCGTGGGAGAAAGGCTTTGGCCGGCAGACCGAGCCGGAGTTCAACGTCGTCGCCATCGACTACGGCATCAAGCGCAACATCCTGCGGCTGCTCGCGGGCGTTGGCTGCAGGATCACGGTAGTGCCGGCGACCACATCGGCCGAAGACATCCTGGCGATGAAACCCGATGGCGTGTTTCTCTCCAACGGCCCCGGCGATCCCGCCGAGACCGGCAAATACGCCGTGCCGGTGATTCAGAAGGTGATCGCGTCGGGCACGCCGACGTTTGGTATTTGTCTCGGCCATCAGATGCTGGGCCTGGCGGTCGGCGCCAAAACCACCAAGATGCATCAGGGCCATCACGGCGCCAATCATCCGGTCAGGGACGAGACCACCGGCAAGGTGGAAATCACCTCGATGAACCACGGTTTCGCGGTGGACCAGGCGACCTTGCCTGAAGGTGCGACCCAGACCCACGTCTCGCTGTTCGACGGCTCCAATTGCGGCATCGCGCTCGACGGCAAGCCGGTATTCTCGGTGCAGTATCACCCGGAAGCCTCCCCCGGCCCGCGCGACTCGCATTATCTGTTCAAGCGCTTTGCCGATCTGATGCGGGCGAAGAAGAACGGGTAGGTAAGGCGCCCCTTCCGTCATTGCGAGGAGCTAACGGGTCGCGCGAATGCGCGCCCGATGACAGGCTCCGCGACGAAGCAATCCAGTCTTTTCTTTGCGGCGCCATGGATTGCTTCGCGGAGCCTGTCATCGGGCGGCGCTTTGCGCCGACCCGTTGGCTCGCAATGACGAATTACGCATCATCGGCTTAACTCGTCGTTGCCGGGCTTGACCCGGCAATCCATCTTCTTTGGAGATTGATGGATGCCCGGATCAAGTCCGGGCATGACGAGGTGTGGCTGGCGCGCCACCTAAATCCGTAGTATGACGATCATCATTAAAAACCGGCCGCAGGGACCAATTCCATGGACGACCAAACCGCTGCCACAATCGAATACGGCGTGACGCCGGCGGAAGTCATGGCCTCGATGCCGGGCATCGATTTCGTCCGCGCCATCTTCGACGGCAAATTGCCGGCGCCGCCGATCATGCAGAGCATCGAACCGTTCGATTCCACCGCCGAGCCTGGCGTCGTGGTGATGCACAGCATCCCCGGCTTCCGGCATTACAATCCGATCGGCTCGGTGCACGGCGGCTATGCCGCGACGTTACTGGATTCGGCGATGGGACTGGCGGTTCACAGCATGCTGCCGGTGGGCACCGGCTACACCACGCTCGAGTTCAAGGTCAGTTTCATCAAGGGCATGACCAAGGACTCAGGTCCGGTCCGCACCGAAGGCCGCACGCTGAATGTCGGCCGCCGCGCCGCCACCGCCGAAGCGCGCATGACCGATTCCAAGGGCCGCCTGCTCGCCCACGCCACCACGACCTGTCTGGTTTTCGAGATTCCGAAGGGAACGTGAACCGCTGACATCGGTTGAATCCGCGCTTAAGCTAAGCGCGGGAGAATTGCCATGTCGGTTGTCAGCGACGATGTCGAGCCGCTCAGCTTCGTGTTCGAGGACGACGGCCTGGTCCCGAACAACCCGATGCCGTTCCTGGTCTACAAGGGTGCCATCGACGTCAATAACAAGCATCCCGAGAAAACCATCGAGGGACTGTTCGGCGCCAATGGCTGGGGTGAGATGTGGCGCAACGGCGTCTACGATTATCTGCATTACCATGCCACGGTTCACGAGGCGCTCGGCGTTGCCCGCGGCCATGCGCGGGTGCGGTTCGGCGGCGACCGTGGCAGGGAGATCGAGATCGCGGCCGGCGATGTCGCCATCCTCCCCGCGGGCACCGGGCATCAATGCCTGTCCGCGAGCCGGGATTTCTGCGTGATCGGGGCCTATCCGCCCGGACCCAAAATGCATGTCACGCTGCCGACGCCTGAAAATCACGCCAAGGCGCTGCAAACGATTCCGGAAGTGAAGCTGCCGAAGACCGACCCGGTGATGGGAGCGGACGGGCCGCTGGTGAGATTGTGGAAGCAGCCGACTTAGAGCCTTTTTCCGTTTCGATGGAATCGAAACGGGGCTCTAGATTCTCACTATCGGCACTTTTCGGACGTAGCCGGTATAGCCGACAACGTCCGTTCATTGGGGCAAAGCCGACTTCACGCTAAAGCGCGACACTTCCGAGTCTAACCCACACCAGAAGCGGTGGATTGATGAGCGTACGCAAAATCCATTTGAAGTAAGCAACCGCCTTGCAGGAAAGTCCTTTTTGGACTCAGTCGTGCTTCATGGCATTCCTCCCCACCAAGGAGGTGAAAAACCTACGCTTTGCTGTGATTTGTCTGATTCTGCAAAGCTGTTCGTTTTTGCATAGTCAACTGCGGCTATTTCGAGAACTGTATCGCTGCATCAACGTGAGGGTATCGCGATGCGCGGCTCTGCGGCGATCGACCGTCTGGATACTGCATTCGACCACATGCTGCGGATTCCCGGCGGAACGTTCCGCATGGGATCGGATAAGCACTATCCCAGGAAGCGCCAGTTCATCGCGTCACGGTTGACGGCTTCTGGATCGATCGCATGCCGGTGACCAATCGCGAATTTCGTAAATACGCGACCTCTCGCGTCACAGCGACAATGCTTCCAAATCATTCGATCGTTTTTTGCGGAAGGAAATGGATGTCATGCGTATCACAAAATCGAGTCAGATTATCGCAACACTCGCTGTGGCCGCGACGTTGTGCTGTACGGGTGTAGCGCTCGCTCAGAATGCTCCCATGAAGACGATCGGCACACCTGCTGCTGCCGCCAAGCCCGACATCGTGCCCTCGCTGTTCGTGCTCAACTCCCGCGGCGCGGCGTTGCAGGGCGACACTCTCACTTTGACCGGTGTAACACCCAGCTCGATTATATTTGCCGATCGTCCGGTACGATCCGCAGGCCACCAGCCGACTGCTGATGTGATCGCGGAATGGGGATCGGGCGACGACAGTTTTGCCAAGAACCCGCCGAACGCGACCTTGTCCGTGTTCGGCAAGGACGGTTCGGTGAAGGACGCCGTCGTCGTGCTGAAAAATCCGAAGCTCGAAGGCGATAAGCTGACGTTCAACGTTCAGACCCTCGAGGGAGATATCGCCGGCGCGGATGGTGGGGCCGCACTCTTTATTGATATCATCGGCCGGCCGTTCACGCCGATGTCGTTTGCCGGCGTCGCCCGCCGTTCGGCATTTCGCGGCGCCATGTATGCCGGCGCTGCTGGCGCCGCCGCATATGGAGCGGCTGCGTATTACCACCCCTACGCCCGTCCGGCCTGCGGCTATTACCCCTATCCACCCTGCTACTGAAACGAATGAAGACACGGGGAGGCGCGCGCTTCCCCGTGTTCAATCGACTGGTTCGCATTCAATCCGCGATCGAAGGTTCTCAGAAGGGTATTCGTCACGACTCAATTTGGGTTCCGCTGCATCAAGCAAGAGGAGAAACCCCATGATCGATCAACAAAACAGGTACCGGCCGAACCAAAGCTGGCTGTTGGCCACCGGTCTTGCGACCTTGCTCGTCACTTTGCCGGCTCTTCTCGCTGGATCGGCAGCGGCCCAGCAAATCACGGGCACGCCGGGTACGCCCAGCGCCACGATGACACTCGATGGCAAGCAGCTTCCGGCTGAGCCGCCGAAGTTCGGCGGCGTGATCAAGGAGGATGCCAAGGATTCCAAGCCTTACTGGCCACCGTCCGTCGTGCCGCCGAAAGGCTCGCCAAACGTGCTGCTGATCATGACCGATGATCAGGGTTACGGCGTGTCTGGCACTTTCGGTGGAGTCATCCCGACCCCGAGTATGGATCGCCTCGCCAAGGCGGGCCTGCGCTATACGCAGTTTCATTCGACGGCGCTTTGCTCACCGACGCGGGCGGCGCTGATTACCGGCCGCAACCACCATTCGGTTGGGTTTGGCGTGATCGGTGAACTGTCCACCGGATATCCGGGCTACGATTCCGTCATCGGACCTGAGAGCGCGACAATCGGGACTATTCTGCGGGACAACGGCTTTGCCACCTCGTGGTTCGGCAAAAACCATAACACCCCAACCTATCTGTACAGCGCGGCCGGGCCGTTTGACCAATGGCCGGTCGGAATGGGGTTTCAATATTTTTACGGGTTCATGGGGGGCGAGACCGACCAGTGGACGCCTTATCTTTATAAAAACACGACTCAGATTTTTCCGTGGATCGGCAAGTCCGGCTACAACCTCACCACCGATATGGCCGACGACGCCATCAACTACATGAACGGCTTGAACGCAGCCGCTCCCGACAAGCCGTTCTTCGTCTATTACGTGCCTGGTGGCACGCATTCACCGCATCAGCCGAAGAAGGAATGGATCGAGAAGTTCAAGGGCAAGTTCGACATGGGCTGGGAGAAGATGCGCGAGCAGATCTTCGCCAACCAGAAGAAGCTCGGAGTGATCCCCGCGAACACGCAGCTCACGGCTTGGCCGGATACCCTGCCGAAGTGGGACTCGCTTTCATTCATACAAAAGAAGCTGTACGCGCGCGAGGCTGAGGTGTTCGCCGCTTACGCAGCCTATACCGACAATGAAATCGGCCGCGTCATCCAGGCGGTCGAGGACATGGGCAAACTCGACAACACGCTGATCATCTATATCAGCGGCGACAACGGCACCAGCGCCGAGGGGACTCTGGAAGGCACGCCGAACCAGATGACCGCCTACAACGGCGTTCTGAAACTGCCTGAAGCCGAACTGATGCTGCATTACGAGGATTGGGGCTCCGACAAGACCTATCCGCATATGTCGGTGGCGTGGTCGTGGGCCTTCGATACCCCGTTCAAGTGGACCAAGCAGGTGGCATCGCACTTCGGCGGGACCCGGCAAGGCATGGTCATGTCGTGGCCGGGCCACATCAAGGACGTTGGCGGCATCCGCACCCAATTCCATCACATGATCGATATCGTGCCGACCATCCTTGAGGCCACGGGCATCCCGGCGCCGGCTACGGTCAACGGCATCGCGCAAAAGCCCATTGAGGGCGTGAGCATGGCCTATACGTTTGACCAGGCCAACGCCAACGCACCATCAAAGCGCACCACGCAATATTTCGAGATGTTCGCGAACCGCGGCATCTATAACGATGGCTGGTATGCATGCACGACGCCGCCCGCACCGCCCTGGCTTATGGGTACGGCCAAGATGCCTGAGGTCAACGAATACAAGTGGGAGCTTTACAATATCGCCGAGGACTACTCGCAATCCAATGACCTCGCATCCAAGAACCCCGACAAGCTGCGAGAGCTAAAGGAGTTGTTCGTGTCCGAGGCGGCAAAATACCAGGTCTTGCCGTTGGACAACTCCCTCTTGACGCGTGCAGTAACGCCGCGGCCGAGCGCGACTGCCGGACGAACTGAATTTACATACAAAGGCGTGAATCCCGGCATCCCCGACGGCAACGCGCCCAACATCATGAACAAGGACTACAAGATCACCGCCGAGATAACGGTCCCGACGGGCGGCGCTGAGGGAATGATTGTGACTCTCGGCGGCCGATTCAGCGGCTACGGCCTCTATCTGCTCAAAGGCAAGCCGGTCTTCGTCTACAACATGCTGGATTTGAAACGATACCGCTGGGAAGCCGGCGTCGGCGCACGCGACTGGCTGGGTTCTGCGCTCAAGCCGGGCAAGCACACCATCGTGTTCGATTTCAAATATGATGGGCCCGGCTACGGCAAGGGCGGCGCCGGCGTGCTGTCGGTGGATGGCAAAGAGATTTCCCGCCAGTCGATCCCGCACTCGATTTCGTTCCTGATGGCCATCGACGAATCCTTCGACGTGGGCGTGGATACCCGCACCGGCGTGGACGACAGCTACAAGCTGCCGTTCCAGTTCACCGGGAAGATCGACAAGCTGACTTTCAAGCTTGGACCAACGCAGATCTCGAGCGACGAGCAGCGGATCATCCAGCACGCCCGCGCCAAAGCGAGCGACTAGTCCAATATTCGTTGATCTGCGGACATCAAAGGATGCCCGCAGACAGAAGCCAGAAGATTCCGACGGTCGATAGAGGAGAATTGAACGAAGCCGCAAATAAAAACTGCACAAATCAAAAAAGGAGTATCCGACATGCTTCGAGGAATTCTAACACTGACCTTGTCTCTCTGCCTTGGCGCGGCGGCCGCGCCCGCGGCGCTGGCCCAGGCGGCGGCGCCAATCACCGAGCAGGAGGCGCACGCGATCGCGGTAGACGCCTACGTTTACTTCTACTCCATCATGTCGATGGACGTATCCCGGAAGCAATTCACCAACGGCACCACCGATTTCAAAGGTCCGATGAACACGTTCGTCAACGTGCCCGAATACCCGCCAGCAAGTTTCAAGGGTGTCGTGCGGTCCAACTTCGATACGCTCTATTCCGTTTCCTGGCTGGACATGACCAAGGAGCCCGTCGTCATCACGGCTCCGGATACCGATGGACGCTACTACCTGCTGCCGATGCTGGACATGTGGACCGATGTTTTTGCATCGCCAGGCTGGCGAACGACGGGCACCAAGGCAGGGACCTTTCTGGTGACGCCCGCGGGCTGGCGGCCGGATTTGCGCGACAGGTTCGCCGAGGAGTTCAAGCTTCCAAAGGACACCCAGCGCATTGAAGCGCCAACGCCCTATGTCTGGCTTATCGGCCGTACCAAGACCGACGGTCCGCCGGATTATGACGCCGTCCACAAGATTCAGGCGGGCTATAAGGTCGCCCTTCTTTCCGATTTTGGCAAAACGCCGAGGCCAGTCGAATTCAAGCCGGACCCCAGCGTCGACATGAAGACGCCGCCAAAGGTCCAGGTCGATACCATGTCGGCTGGTGTGTATTTCGCCTACGCGGCAGAATTGCTCAAGCTTCACCCACCTCATGTCACCGACGAGCCGATCATCGCGCAGATGAAGAAAATTGGTATCGAGCCCGGTAGGAGCTTCGACATCGGCAAGCTCGACCCAGCCGTGCAGAGGGCGCTGGAGGCCGCGCCGCAGGACGCGCAGAAGCTGATGGCCTGGAAGCTGCCGACGCTGGCGCGGGTAGCGAATGGCTGGTCGATGAACACCGACACGGTGGGCGTATATGGCAACTATTACCTGAAGCGGGCCATCCTCGCGCAGCAAGGGCTTGGCGCGAATGTGGTCGAGGATGCCATTTATCCGCTCAATCTCGCCGACGAATCCGGCAAGCCGCTGGATGGTGCCAACAAGTACACCATTACGTTCGAGAAAGGCGCTACCCCACCGGCCAATGCTTTCTGGTCGATCACGCTTTACGATCAGGAAGGATTCCAGGTCGGCAACGCCCTGAACCGCTTCGCCGTCAGCAGCTGGATGCCGTTCAAGAACAACGCGGACGGTTCGCTCGATCTTTATTTCCAGAACGAGAGTCCGGGCAAGGACAAGGAAGCCAACTGGCTTCCGGCGCCAAAGGCACTATTCAATCTGACCATGCGCCTGTACGCGCCGAAGTCGGAAGCGCTGACCGGAAAATGGAATCCCCCGCCGGTTGTGAAGTCGCAAACAACGGTGGGCCTGGTGGCTCAGTAAACGTGAATGGACGCCGGCGCTTCGGTGCCGGCATCCGATTTATTTCACTCCGTGGAGCGACCTGTGAAGAGCGGCGCCGCGCTGCACCCAGATCAGAAAGCCAACCCCATTCTGCATGAGGAGACATTCAAATGCTGACGAAACGCGATCTTCTTCGTTCCGCCGCCCTGGCTGCAATCACCGTCACGACGACGAAGGCTGTCCCAGCGAGCGCGCAGGCCAAAGCCGAATGGCCCGGCATCATCGAGGCCAAGGCCATCGCCGAGGATGGATTCATCTATGGGCTGCCCATCGTGATGAATTACGTGGTGATGTACGAGTTCGCTGTGGACCGAAACTCAAGCCAGTTCAAGGCGCCGTTCAATCAGATCAACAATCTGGCGCATGTCGCAACTTACAAGGACACCGCTGTCGTGACGCCCAACAGCGACACGCCATATTCCACGTTATGGTTCGATCTGCGCGCCGAGCCGATGGTTGTTTCGGTGCCGGCCGTGGAGAAGACTCGCTATTACACGGTGCAGCTGATCGACGGCAACACGTTCAATTTTGGCTATATCGGCAGCCGCGCGACCGGCAGCGACGCCGGAGATTACATGGTCGTTGGGCCGAACTGGCAGGGAGCCACTCCGCCCGGAATCAAGAAAGTCTTTCAGTCTTCGACGCAGTTTGCTTTCGCTGCCTACCGCACTCAGCTCTTCAATCCGGAAGACATGCCGAATGTTGAGAAGGTACAGGCCGGCTACAAGGCCCAGTCGCTTTCCGCCTATCTGAAACAGCCGACGACGACTGCCGCGTCGGCCATCGACTTTCCCAAGGCCAATGCAGAGCTGGTAAAGAAGAACTTCTTCGAATACCTCGACTTCGCTCTCCAGTTTGCGCCGGCCGGGCCGGAAGAACGCGTCATTCGCGAGAAACTCGCCCGCATCGGGGTCGGCCCGGGCAAGACCTCCGACTTCAAGGATCTTCCGCTGGAGCACAAGCTTGAAATCGGGCTGGGCATGAAGGACGGCGATAAGAAGGTTGAAAAGTATCTTGCTAGCGGACAGAAGGAAGTAAATGGATGGAAAATCGGATCGCTGTTCGGAGACCGGCTATTCTACAGCGGCGACTGGCTGAAGCGCGCTGCCGCCGCCAAGGGTGGCATCTATGGCAACGACGCCGTCGAGGCCGTCTATCCAATGACGAAGACGCTCGCCAGTGGCGAGCCGCTCGACGGCAGCCAGAACAATTACACGCTCACGTTCCTCGCCGGACAATTCCCACCGGTGAATGCGTTCTGGTCGGTGACCATGTACGACGGCAAGACGCAATTGCTGATCGAGAATCCGATCAATCGATATCTGATCAATTCGCCGATGTTGCCGGCCATGAAGAAGAATGCGGATGGTTCGTTGACGCTATACATCCAAAACAAATCGCCGGGCGCAGACAGGGAATCCAATTGGCTTCCCGCCCCGAACGGGGACATTTATCTCGTCATGCGCCTGTACTGGCCGAAGACCGAGGCACCGTCGATCCTGCCTCCGGGCAATGGCACCTGGAAGCCACCAGCGATCGCGCTGGTGGTGTAGCGTTCACGCCGGCCACCCCTGCCGAACCTAAGTCTTGTGGATAGGAGGGCTCCGATGAAAACTTCGCTTGCAGTTGCTACTACCGCGGCAGTCTTGCTTTTGCTCGTGCTTGCTCCTGCTCGTGCCTATACGATTTATCCGACATCGCTGTGTCGTGTGTTCGTTGACACTGACTACACCCAGATTGCCGGGCAATGCGGGACGGTAGCGCGCTGGTACAAGCGCAAATTATTCATGCAGGCTCCAGGAAGGTATTATTACTAGTGCTGCCCGATACGCCGTCCGTCAGCCAGCTCTCACACGTGATTTCACAGGCGACGGCGCCTGCGTTTCTGTTGGGAGCATTGGCCGCCTTTATTGCCGTCCTGATTTCGCGCCTGAACCGGATCGTCGATAGAACGATCGTCCTGAACGGGATTTCCGACGACGATACCGTTAGACTTCGGCTCAAGGCCGATCTGCCGCGTCTTATGCGACGTGCGGCCATGCTGAACCGGGCGATCTTTTGGGCGGTGATCGGCAGCATCGCGGTAACTCTTCTGGTGATCGTCGCGTTCGCAAGCGCCTTTTTCGCGATTCAGCACGAGCGCGGGGTCGCCATCCTTTTCATAGCGTCTCTCGCCGCCTTCACCGTATCGCTTGTCGATTTTGCCCGCGAAGTGCGAATTGCACTGAGCGAGTTTGATCATTATGCCTGACGTGGCCGACACGCTCGTCCAACGCAACGGCAATATCCAGAGTCAGTCGGCGCCAACCGACGGGGCATTAGACCAGATCAGGCAGTTAACGAGCCTACTGACCGAGCTGGAGGCATGTCAGCAGACTGACGTAACTTGGTGTGCCGCCAATGCTCTCTTGCGAGGTGCAATTTGCCCGGCTTGGCGCGGGGAATTTTGACCACTGGCTTCCGAGCTGCTGCCGCGCCTTCCGTTCGTCATTGACGCAGCTCTTTGTCGACTGATCGACGGAGAGGCCGGCGGTGGCGGCAACGTCGAGCCTGCAACTCCGGGCGATATCGAACTTCGGCACTCTGTCAGCCACCGGCATGACAAGCTGCGAACCCAACACGATCATCGAGATTGAGATAGGCATTTCCGGCCTCCTCCTGATCTGGCTCGCCAGTATCGTAGCCGAAGCTTCGCGGGCCGCCAGCACTATTTAGACGCTGTAGCACCTATCCATGCGAGACCCGATCGCTCGACGAACCGGCGCTCTATTGCCTTCTCCCCTTGTGGGAAGGTGCCTTCGCGAAGCGAAGGCGGCTGAGGTCTTTCTCCGCGGAGAGAAACCCCTCACCCGCCCTCTCCTACAAGGGAGACGGGAAAGAACTACGCTTCGTTGCTGCCTTCCTGGCGGCTGGCTTCGAACAGGAACCAGGTGCGGCGCTCGGTCTCGTCGATGAAGGTCTCGAGCAGCCCGGCGGTACCGGAATCCTCGTGATCGTCGGCAAGCTTGTGGGCCTTGCGCATCGCGGCAGCGACGTGCTTGTTGTCTTCCATCAACTCGCGAAGCATTTCGCGCGGCGTCACGTAGCTCTCGTCGTTGTCCTTGATGGTCTGCAATTTTCCGATCTGCCCGATCGAGCGCATCGTGGTGCCGCCGAGCTTGCGAACGCGCTCGGCCAGTTGATCGGTGGTGGCGAAAATCGCGTCGGATTGCTCGTCGAGCATCAGATGATAGTCGCGGAAATGCCGGCCGCTGACGTGCCAATGAAAATTCTTGGTCTTCAGATAGAGCGCGAAGGCATCAGCCAGCAGCACATTGAGCGACGCAGAAATCTTGTCCACCGCGGCCTGCGGCAGATCGGTCGGCGTATCGAGGTCGGGAGAGACTTTGTCGGACTTGGCTTTGCTCACGATGAACCTTCCTGTTAGGAAACCCTGACATTGACGGCGTGGACACCGGCCGCCGGACCGTCTAACGCGTCATATACGCACCGGGTTCCAAGCCCGGAACCCCCGTTTTTGCCGGACACCTCAGCGATGGACGACTGGATCGACTATTACGATTCCACCCATACGATCTACGCGAGCAAGCTGCATCGCGACCTGCATTTCCAGATCATCGCCAAGGATATAACCAGCTACATCACCTCGCCGAACGCCGTGGTGCTCGATTATGCCTGCGGCGAAGCGCTGTCGGCGGCCAGGGTGGCTGAGGCCTGCGGCAAGCTGTTTCTGGCGGAGCCGGCACCGGGCGTGCGCGGCCGACTGATCGCACGTTTTGCTCCGAACATGAAAATCAGGGTGCGATCGCTGGATGACGTGCGGAAGATGGAGGAAAGCTCGATCGATCTCGCCGTCATGAATTCTGTCGCCCAATACATGACGCCGGGCGAACTGGATTCCGCACTCGCGGTAATCCGGCGGCTTTTGAAACCCAGCGGCCGCCTGGTTTTGGGGGATATCCTGCGTCCCGAGGTCGGCATGGCCAGGGACGTGATCGCCCTATTGCACTTCGCGCAGGCCAAGGGCTTTCTGAAGGACGCCCTGATCGGGCTGGTCAGCACCGCGCTGTCGGACTACCGGCAACTGCGCGCGCGGGTCGGCCTGCAGCGCTACAGCGAAGCCGAGATGATGGCGAAGCTCGCCGCCGCCGGATTTGTGGCCTCCCGGGCCAAGTACAATATCGGGCACAATCCATGGCGCATGACCTTCGTGGCGCGGCACGCCTTTGATAACATTCAGTCACTGATACACACAGGCGATTGATTAACGTTAATCCGCGCTAGAGGTGGCTCACCGCGGCGTGATCGGCGATGATCGGCGCGGCCCGGTGGCGGAAGCGTCGACGCGGGAGCAGTGCATCGCTCTTTATCCTGGTTCAAATCCAGGCCGGGCCTCCAGCCTTCGCTGCTCCGCAGCTTCGGCTAGGCAAGCCAGCCCATACGAGCCTTGCCACGGCGTAGCTCGAAGCGCGAAGGCGGGAAATTGCCGGTTGATGGGCCGCCAGGGGCCCTTTCGCGGTTGCGGAATCTGGTCTAAAGACCACCCGCGCGCGAGGGTAGCCTAGCGCTGGTTTTTCAGGGGACGCGCGGTATGCGCGCCCTTTTTTTGTGCCCGATTCCCTGTCCGTGAGACTTGATGCCCAAAAGAACCGACATCTCCACCATCCTGATCATCGGCGCCGGTCCCATCGTGATAGGGCAGGCCTGCGAATTCGACTATTCGGGCACCCAGGCGGTCAAGACGCTGAAGGAGGAAGGCTACCGAATCGTCCTGGTCAATTCCAATCCGGCAACGATCATGACCGATCCGGAATTGGCGGACGCGACCTATATCGAGCCGATCACGCCTGAAATCGTCGCCAAGATCATCGAAAAGGAACGCTACGTCATTCCCGGCGGCTTCGCGCTGCTGCCCACCATGGGCGGCCAGACCGCGCTGAACTGCGCGCTGTCGCTGCGCAAGCAGGGAACGCTGGCCAAATTCGACATCGAAATGATCGGCGCCACCGCCGATGCCATCGACAAGGCGGAGGATCGCGGCCGCTTCCGCGAAGCCATGACCCGGATCGGCCTGGAAACGCCGCGCTCGATCCAGACCAAGAACCTGCCCGACGCGCTGCGCGCGCTCGACAGCATCGGGCTGCCCGCGATCATCCGGCCGTCCTTCACCATGGGCGGCACCGGCGGCGGCATCGCCTACACCAAGCATGAATTCATCGAGATCGTCGAGCGCGGCATCGACGCCTCCCCCACCGACGAGGTCCTGATCGAGGAATCCGTGCTGGGGTGGAAAGAGTTCGAGATGGAGGTGGTGCGCGACAAGAAAGACAATTGCATCATCATCTGCTCGATCGAGAACCTCGATCCGATGGGCGTGCATACCGGCGATTCCATCACGGTGGCGCCGGCGCTGACGCTGACCGACAAGGAATACCAGATCATGCGCGACGCCTCGCTGGCGGTGCTGCGCGAGATCGGGGTGGAGACCGGCGGCTCCAACGTGCAGTTCGGCGTCAATCCGGCCGACGGCCGCATGGTCGTGATCGAGATGAATCCGCGGGTGTCGCGCTCTTCCGCACTCGCCTCGAAGGCCACCGGCTTTCCAATTGCAAAAGTCGCCGCCAAGCTCGCGGTCGGCTACACGCTCGACGAGATCGCCAACGACATCACCGGCGGTGCGACGCCGGCGTCATTCGAGCCGACCATCGATTATGTCGTCACCAAGATCCCGCGCTTTGCGTTCGAGAAGTTTCCCGGCGCTTCCACCACGCTGACCACGTCGATGAAGTCGGTCGGCGAAGTGATGGCGATCGGCCGCACCTTCCAGGAGAGCCTGCAGAAGGCATTGCGCGGTCTCGAAACCGGGCTCACCGGCCTCGACGAAATCGAGATCGAAGGCCTCGGCCGCAGCGACGACAAGAACGCCATCCGCGCGGCACTGGGCACGCCGACGCCCGATCGTCTGTTGCAAGTCGCGCAGGCGATGCGGCTCGGCTCGAGCAATGACGAGATCTTCACCTCCTGCAAGATCGACCCGTGGTTTCTGGCGGAAATCCGCGGCATCGTCGAGATGGAGAGCAAGATCAAGAAAAGCGGCCTGCCAGCGAACGCGTTCGGCATGCGGTCGCTGAAGGCCATGGGCTTTTCCGATGCGCGGCTTGCGGTGCTGGCAAAAACCACCGAGGCCGAAGTGAAGGCGCAGCGCCACGCGCTCGGGGTGCGCCCGGTATTCAAGCGCATCGATACCTGCGCGGCCGAGTTCGCCTCGCCCACCGCCTACATGTATTCGACCTATGAATCGCCATTCGCAGGCAGCCTCGCGGACGAGAGCGCCCCCTCCGACAAGAACAAGGTGATTATTCTCGGCGGCGGCCCCAACCGGATCGGGCAAGGCATCGAGTTCGACTATTGCTGCTGCCATGCCTGCTTCGCGTTGCACGACGCCGGCTATGAAAGCATCATGATCAACTGCAATCCGGAGACGGTATCGACCGACTACGACACCGCTGATCGGCTTTATTTCGAGCCGCTGACATCGGAGGACGTTCTCGAGATCATCGCGACCGAGCGGCAGAACGGCACCTTGCACGGCGTGATCGTGCAGTTCGGCGGTCAGACGCCGCTGAAACTCGCCCACGCGCTGGAGGCGGCAGATGTGCCGATCCTCGGCACCTCGCCCGACGCCATCGATCTGGCCGAAGACCGCGACCGCTTCAAGCGCGTGCTCGACAAGCTGCGCTTGAAGCAGCCGAAAAACGGTATCGCCTATTC
>WNFD01002157.1_pt1 | contig 25807 bp, 21 predicted proteins | sample 5400491 | NCBI WGS metagenome assembly WNFD01 (sample SAMN13153343, study PRJNA577476) | soil metagenome | isolation source: 120 cm saprolite under Douglas fir tree site 2 hole 2 replicate 2 | place: USA:California | collected 2015-04-18
CCACGGCCGCCTGCGCCCCCGCGATTCAGTCGAGCGGCTTGCAGCCGGTCGTGACGGAGCGGCTCTACTTCGGCCGCAACGTCGCGCAGACCCTCGGCGTCACCGACTCTGCCTGGGCCGTGTTTGTCACCGATGTGGTCACCGCTCGGCTGCCCAATGGGTTCACGTTCTGGGCCGCGCAGGGGCCAAACGAACCGAGTTTTGTACTCGAGGTCGTCCATCCCGCGAAGTCGGCGGGCATCGAGGCGGCGATCGTCAGAATCATCGCCGAGTATAAGCGCCGGTTCAGGCAGGAGTCTGTGCTGCGTGTCGTTACTAATGGCCGCGCGAGCAACTAAGGCCAGTTTACCGCGCGAGATTGAGACTCTTCAGATAGTCCGCAACGAGGTAGGCCGGCACCGCGAAGATGATCTTCCCGTTCGACTCGCGCTCACCACCGTACAGCATGGCGATCACTTTCCCTGCGCGATCGAAGATCGGACTCCCCGACGACCCCGGCGCCCCGTATGCGTCCACCTGGACGACCGCGGTCAGCGCCTTACTCACCGTCCCCACCGTGAGCGTCGGCTCGGCGATCGGCTGGCCGCCCTGCGCCTCCATGGGGAGATCGAACCCTAGGGGATAGCCGAGGATCGCGACCGGATCGCCGCGCTCGAGACCCTCCCGGGTCCGCGCGAGTCCCGCGACCCGCGGCGTCCCGCCTTTGACGGACACGCGGAACACGCCGACGTCCGCTTCCGAAGACACGCCGACCAGCTCACCGCGCCAGAACTGCGTACTGCCGGAGAACACCACGCCCAGCCGGCGTGGCGTTTTGGTGCCGTCTTCACCGACGAGGATGTGCTTGTTCGTGACCATGGTGCCGATCGAATCGAACGCGAACGCGGTCCCACTGAACCGCTCACCATCGGTGTACTCGACCAGCACGATGGCGACCGCATCCTGGTTCTTGTGCGAGATCGTTCGGTAATCGACGCCCCCCCCCACGGCGCCCGCTAAGGCGCGCTGCCGCCGCTCGGCGGCGTCCAGCTCGGTACGTAGCCGAGCGACCGAGGTGGCGTCGCCTCCCGACGCGTCGAGCTCGCGCCGCAGCCGCGCGGTCTCGTCCTGTGCGGCCTTCAGCGCGTCCCGGACGCCCTGCAGCTCGCTCTGAAAATGCGAGGCCAGCGCCCGCGATTCGCGCATCAGGCTGTCGGCGCGGGCCTGCAGCTGTCGCAGCTCGTTCGCGCGCCGCCGGCCGTCCAACTGCATCCACGTGAAACCGGTCCCGACGATCAAGAGGAGCAGGATGAGGATCTTGGTCGTGCGGCGCAGCTGCGCCGTCTGCCGCGCGACCTCGGCCCTGATGCGGACGCCGGTACTTTGCCGCGGGGCCGCCTGATAGACTTCCCTCGGCGACGAGGATCGTTCCGCGAGTCCCTCCGCGCCGGCCATCGCCGGGAGCTCGGTATCCGTTTCGATGACCGAGAACTCGAGCGCCGGCCCGTTGGTCCCGAACCCGATGACGTCGCCATCGCGCAGCACCGTGTCACCCGTGACACGCTGGCCGTTCACGAACGTCCCGTTGCGGCTGCCCAGATCCTGCAGGACGAACCCTTCGGTCTTGCGCACGATCGCCGCGTGCCGTGACGAGACGTCGAGGTCGCGCTCGGCGTCGAAGCGCACGTCCGAGAGTGGATGGCGGCCAACCCCGATGTAACCCTTGCGGAAGGCTTCGATCTGTCCCGCGCGGGCTCCGGAGAGAAACTTGAACTGTGCTTTCACTGATTCCGGGTGAGGTACCAGACGAGAAGGGCGGCGGCGGCGAGGAGCGCGAGCACGACCGTCCTCGTCTGTTTGCGAGTCTCCTTATTGGGCACCGGCGGCCGGCTCCCCTTGTAGACGGGGACCGGCTCCGTGCTCGTCTCGGTGTCGATCAGCGGATACACCTGATGGCCGACGTCTTCCTGCTGGCCGCCCGAGAAGCGCAGGCCGTCGCCGTCGAAGCGCGCCGCGACGACGGTGATGTTGTCCGGGCCGCCGCGCTCGTTGGCCAGCGCGATCAGTTTGTCGCATGCCGCCGCCAGGTCGGGGGTCGTGCTCACGATCTGGGCGATCTCTTCCTTCTTTACTTGTCCCGAGAGCCCATCGGAGCAGAGCACCAGGACGTCGCCGCGCCGCAGCTCCTGATGGGTGAGATCGACTTTGACCTTGGGATCCGGGCCAAGCGCCTGCAGGATGATGTTGCGGCGCTCGCTCTGCGCGGCTTCTTCTTCAGTCAGCTCGCCCGCTTCGACCAGGCGCTGCATCAGCGACTGATCTTTGGTGATCTGGTACGCCTGGCCGCCACGAATCAGATACGCGCGACTGTCGCCGACTTGCGTAAGATAGAGGTGATCGTTGAGCACTCCCGCGGCCGTCGTCGTCGTGCCCATGCCGCGCACTTCGGGGTGGGCCTTCGCGTGCGCGTAAATGCTCGCGTTGGCGACTTCGACCGCCTCCTTGAGCCGGTACGCAAAGCGCTGCGGCGTCACTTCGTCCTCGGCATTCCACGTCTTGAGGAGGTGCGCGTAGATGGTGTCGGTGGCCATTTCGCTCGCTACCTCGCCGGCCGCCGCGCCGCCCATGCCGTCGGCCACGACCAGGAGGGTCCCGCGCGGCCCGATGTCGTGCTTCCGCACGTCGGGCTGCAGCGACGCCGTCTTGCGCGTCAAGTCCGCGACGAGAAAGCGGTCCTCGTTGTGGTCACGCGCGCGCCCCAGATCGCTCTTGCCGAAGACCTCGACGCGGATGGGCTTAGCGGATCGTCCGAACATTGGTGTCACGATCCGCAGGCTTGATCGCGTTTGAATTTTTGATATACGGCGTTCTGTGGCTTCAGGCGAAGAGCCCGCGCGTTCCAGTCACACGCCTGGTCCGTTCGGGACTCCACAAAGAACGCCTGCGCCACCATGAAGGCGGCTTGCGCACGCAACGTCGCGGGAGCCCGTTCGTCGTGATAGATCGCCGTCGCCTGTATACGCCCGGTTCCCGCGGTTTGTGGGTCGATTACGAGGTTGAGCACATTATCCAGCCGCTTGCTGTATGTGGCGCTGTCCGGCGCGAGAGAAGCAGCCGGTGGCGCCGCTGGAGACGCAGCGGGTGGCAATGTGCCGCCGGCCTGGCGCACCGCTCGTCCACCATTCTGTAGAGTTGTTGGGGTGCCCGCCGTGTCGTGCGCCACGCGAGAGCTGGCCGCCGAGTTGGGGTTTGCCTTGCTGCCACCTTTCAGCACAACCCACGCTCCGCCGCCGGCCAGAATCACGACCACCCCAATCGTGGCGGGAATGAGCGACCGCTTCTTTCTCGGGGTTGACGCGGCTGACATCCGCTGCGTGGCGCCAGTCGAGGGAACAAGGAGCTGAGTCTTTCCGTCCGTATCGCCCCTCGAGCGTGTGTGCGGCACCGCCGCGCTGCTCGGCTGGCCGGTGACGGCGGCGACGTCGGCCGCGAACTTCGAGACCGTCTGGTAGCGCTCCATCGGCGTGCGGGCGAGCGCGGTATCGAGCACCAGCTGCAACCCCGCGGGGAACGACAGATCCGGCCGCCCTTCGGCGAGCTTTGTGGGCTCGTCGGTCAGCCGCTTGATCATCGTCTCCTGCACGCTCGTGGCCTCGAACGGCAGCTTGCCGATCAGCATCCGGTAGAACACCAGCGCCAGTGAATAGAGATCGCTGCGGCCGTCGAGGTTGTCGCCCGACAGCTGCTCGGGACTCATAAACTCGGGTGTGCCGACGACCAGCCCCGTCTTGGTGACCTTCTGGCCCGGCTGATCGCCGCCCACGGCCTTGGCGATGCCGAAGTCCACGACCTTCACGGTATCGCCGCCGCCTTTACGCCTCGTCAACATGATGTTATCCGGCTTCAAGTCGCGGTGCACGATGCCGAGATCGTGCGCGGCCTGGAGCGCTTCGGCGGTCTGGAGGAAGATGCCGGTGGCGCGCGGCACAGGCAGTGCGCCCTCACGCTCGAGCAGATCGGTCAGCGGCTCGCCTTCGATGAACTCCATCGCGAGATAGATCAAGCCGTCGGGCGTCTCACCGAAGTCGTAGATCGCGCAGACATTGGGATGCGTGATGCGGCTCGCGTTCGACGCCTCGCGATTGAAGCGCGCCACGGCGTCGGGATCGTGCACCATCGATGGATTCATCACCTTGATGGCGCTGCGCCGGCCCATCTTCACGTGCTCGCCGAGATAGACCTGACCCATTCCTCCTTCACCGAGCTTCTTCACGATGTGATAGCGGTCCGCAACGACCTGGCCTACGAGGTCGCTCGCCGGCGCGGCGGAGCGCAGCGTCTGCCCGTCGTTGGGGCAGAACTTCACGTCATCGGGATACTCGGTCGAGCAGACGGGACAGATCTTCACGACTCTTCCGCCCCTGCCGCCCCTGCCGCCCCTGCCGCCGCCCCTGGCAGTTCAACCCGCAGCAGCTTGTCGCCGACCATGATGCGCGAGCCGTGTTTCAGGGTCATTACGCCGCGCGCCGCGATCGCCACGCCGTTACGGCTGTGATCGTCCATCAGCACGAAGTCCGCGTCCTCGGAGCGCACGGTCGCGTGCTGCGCGCTCATCGAGGGGTCATAGGGGAAAATCCAGTCGCCGCGCTCGCGTCCGATATGCACGTCGCGTCCGGGCGACAGCTGGATGACGTCGCGGGAGCTGCCGTCGGTGCGGAGCTGGGTGAGACTGGCGATATCCGCACTGGGCACCATGCTCCCCATCCGTTTGGTGGCATCGGCTTCTGCGGTATGGGGACCAGGATAGCCGAGGCGGCGGAAACGCAGGATCTGGGAGCCGATGAGGATCAGGTCACCATCGGTCAGACGATAGGGTCCTTCGAGGAAGACCCAGGTGCCATTGCGGCTGCCGAGGTCGCGCACCTCGAGCCGCCCTTCTTCCCACGACAGCTTGGAATGCAGGGGCGAGAGAAACTGATCTTCGGGGAAGCAGATGTCGCCCTCGGTCCGGCCGATGGTCGTGGCCGCGTGCTTGCGCTCGAAGCGCGCCACTTCGGTGGCCATCTCGGAAACCAGAATCAATGTGAGGGAGTGATCGGAGCGTTTATCGGGCGTGAGGCGTCGGTCGTGCCCCCCCGCTCCACTCGCGCTGTGTGCGGTGACCATCGCTCCGCACAGCGGGCAGGCAGCACCCGCCGGCGCACCACCTGGGGACGGGGGTCCGCTCGTGCGGGAGACCAGACCGCCTCCACCGCCTGCCGCGACCGCCGCCCGCGCGGCTGCGGCTTTGGAAAGGGGCGTCCCGCAGTCGGTGCAGAATTGCGCGCCAGCCTCGTTTTGCCGGCCGCAATACTGGCAAGCGCTCAGTGCCATAAAGTAAGGTGGCCCAATCTATTGCTCGCCGCTAGCTTGCGCCACATGCGAGTCATCGGTGCCGCGCTCCTCATTGTCGTAACGGGGTGGGGGTGCGCGGCCTCCCCCTCAACCCGTCGCGATTCCGCCGCCCCCTCCGCCGTTCCGATTGCTTCCCGTGAGCCCCTGCACATCACGATCGTCTATCCGGACACCGCCGACCCGATTCAGGCGCAGGATTCCTCGTTCGTGTTCGGCAGTGTCGGCCGCGGCCGAGGTGATGTCGCGTTGTCGATCAGCGGATTTCCGGTGCGCGTGTCCGCGAGCGGCAGCTGGCTCGCGTGGTTGCCGCTGCCGAGCGACTCCTTGGCGCGATTTCAGATCGTCGCGCGTGCCGGTGCCAGTTCCGAGCAGCGCGAGACGACATTCGTCGCGCGCATCGCGCGCCCGTACCGGCCTCCGTCCGGGGCCAAGGTCTGGATCGATACGACGAGCTTTACACCAACCGACAGTCTCGCGTTTCCGGCGGGCGAAGGCATTCGCCTCTCCGTGCGAGCGACCCCAGGCGCACGGGTGCGGCTGCGCATGGAAGGGAGGAAAGGAGACGTCTGGTTCGTGCCGGACACGCTGCCGGAGGAGCCCGCGTGGGGCGTGCGCGCATTCGGCACCGACACCTCCGCCTACCGCTTGCCGGCGGCCGTCGATCGCTACGTGGCCTGGCTGCCCGCCGAGCCGTCGTGTGATGCGATCGTCGAGGCGATCGTCGGCACGGATACGGCGCGCGCGGTCTGGCCGTTGGTGCTGGACACGCTGGATCGTGCGCACCCCGCGGTAGTCGTGCTGAACGATGACAGCCGTATGGGACGTACAACTGGTTCTTCCCGCTGGGCACGACGTCCGTCGCCACGGCGCGTTGGGGCAGCCAAACGCGCCTGCAGCTGTCGCGCGGCGCGGTGGCGTGGGTGAACACGGCCGACGTTGTTCCGCTCTCACCGGCGACGCCGCCGCCCGGAGGCATCGTCGGCTCGGTGCGCCTGGTGGCCGGCACGCACTCGCTGGTGCTGCGTGTGCCGCTGCCCGCGCACGTTCCCTTCCGAGTGGAAGAAGAGGAGAAGAGCCTGACGCTCCGGTTGTACGGGGTTGCCTCTGACGTGAATTGGATGCAGCATGGCGGCACCGATCCGTACGTGACCCGCATGAGCTACGCGCAGCCGGCGGCCGATGAGGTGACGCTCACCCTTTCACTGGCCGGGCGCGTCTGGGGTTATCGCACGCGCTGGAGCGGTCGCGATCTGCTGCTCGAGATTCGCAGGCCGCCGGTGATCAATCCGCGCCGGCCCCTGGCCGGCCGTACAATCGTGCTCGACCCGGGGCATCCGCCGGTCGGCGCAAGGGGACCGTCTGGTCTGTGGGAACCGGTCGCGACGCTCGCGGTGGCGCAGCAGGCCAAGCGGCTGCTGGAGCAGGCGGGGGCAACGGTGTTGTTGACCCGCACCGACTCGAATCCGGTGGAGTTGTTCCCGCGCACCCGCTTTGCGGAAGAGCACGATGCCGACGTGCTCGTCTCGATCCACGCCAACGCGCTGCCCGACGGCGTCAATCCGTTCGTCAACAACGGCACCAGCGTTTACTACTTCCATCCGCGCAGCGCCGCGCTGGCGCGCGCACTCGATCGCGCGCTCGTCGCCGAGCTCGGCGTGCACGACCTCGGGATGGGCAGGGGCGACTACGCGCTGGTCCGGGATCCGTGGATGCCGTCGGCGCTGACCGAAGGCTTGTTCATGATGATCCCGGAGCAGGAGGCGATGCTGGCGAGCCCTGAGGGGCAGCTCCGATACGCCCGTGGGATTGCGCGTGGAATTGAAGATTTCTTGCGCGAGATGGCGAGATAATGCGAAATTCGGAATTCGAAATGCGGAATTGTAGAGCCATCGTCGTATCAGCATTTCGCATTCCGCATTCCGCATTTCGCATTCTGTTATTCGCACTCGCTCTCACAACGCCCGCTTCAGCCCAAGTCGATCCATCAGGCACCTGGCGCACCCTCCACACCCAGCATTTCCGCATCCACTTTCGTCCCACGTATCGGGCGCGCGCGGTCGCCGCGGCGGCCGAGGCGGAGCGGGCGTATACGCTGCTCTCGACTGAGCTGCATCCGCCGCGCGGCGTCATTGACCTCACATTGTCGGACGACGTCGACACGCCGAACGGATTCACGAGCATCTTTCCCTCCAACCGCTTCACGATTCTGCTCGTCCCGCCGGTCACGGATCCCGCATTGCAGACCTACGACAGCTGGGAACGGCTCGTGATCGTGCACGAGCTGACGCACGTCTTTCATCTCGATCGCTCGAACGGCTTGTGGAAGACGCTGCAGTCGGTGTTCGGCCGCGCGCCGGGACTCTTTCCCAATCAGTACCAGCCGAGCTGGGTCACGGAAGGCCTGGCGACCTACTACGAGTCGCGCTTCACCGCTGGGGGCCGTGCGGAGGGTAGCTTTCATCGCGAGGTCGTAGCCGCCGATGCCGTGTTCGGACACGCGCGCTCGCCGTGGGACGCGCTGCTATTCACGCGCTGGCCGGATGGACTCGCGCCATACGCGTACGGCAGCCGCTTCTGGGAATTCCTATCGCGCAACGGGAATGACTCCCTCGTGCCGCGCTTCGTCGAGAAGACGGCCGGTCAGTTCATTCCGTTCCGCGTTGGCCGTCCGCTGCGGCATGCCGGAGCTGCCCAACCGTTGGCCGATGAATGGACGCGCGCGATCGCGACGGCTGTGCCCGTCTCTCAACCGGGAGCACAAAGCCAGCTGATCGCCGGCCGCCTGCGATCTGAGCCGGCGCCACGCGTCGCGCCCGATGGGCGGAGTCTCGCGTACGTCTACGATGACGGCCGGGGCGCTCGACGCTTGCGCGTCGTGGATCCGACGAGTGGCGCCGTCCTCCGCTCCCATCGCGTCAATGGCGGAGTGAGCTACGACTGGCTCGGCGATACGCTGATCGTGGCGCAGCTCGATTTCAGCACCCGCTGGACGATCCGCAGCGATCTGTGGCGCTGGTCTCCGGACGGCGCGTGGACGCGCATGACGACGAATGCGCGACTGATCGAGCCGCGTGCGGGTGGCGGCATGGTGTCGGCGCTCAAGCTCGCCGGCGGCGGCGACGCGCCGACGATTCCGATCGCTCCCCCCCAGACCGACGCGACGTGGGGACCGACCGTGCCGTCCCCGGATGGACGCTGGATTGTGGCGGCGCGAAATCAGAATGGGCACTGGGCCTTGGTGCGTTGGCCGGCCGGACAACCGCAGGCGATTACGGTGCTCGCGCAGGCCTCGGGCGAATCCGCGATCGCGGATCCCGTGTGGTCTCCCGATGGGGGGGGGGGCGCCGTCCTGTTCGTCACAGACGCGGGCGGGTTTCCTCAGGTGCATCGTTGGCGTGAAAGCGACGGCATCACGCAGTTGACCGCCGAGCCCCTCGGCGCGCGCTCGCCGGCACCGCTGCCCGATGGCCGCATTCTCTTCACGACGCTGGGCAACGGCGGCTGGGAGCTGCGGGTTGCCACGCCGCATCCGATCCCGCTGCCGCCGGGTCCATCGCTCGCTCCAGCCTCGTTCGATTCGGCCCCGCATGTCGCGCTACGCGAGACGGGATACGCGTCGTGGGGCTCGCTGCGGCCGCACTTCTGGATTCCGCTGGGGGTGAACGCCGGCGAGGCGGGCCACTTCTTCGGCGCTGCGACCGCCGGCACCGACGCCGTCGGACGGTATGCCTATTTCGCCATGGCGCAGTTCTCGCCCTCGCCCGCGCGGGTGCAGGGCTCCTTCTTCCTTCTTAGTCGGGCGTTCGGCGATCCCACACTCGATTTCTCCTTCTCTAACCACTGGTCGCTGGTGGGGATCGACCGTACGGGCCACGTGGTGTCAGAGAATCGCCCCGAGGCTGCGATCGGGGCCACCGTGGTCGCCCAGCGCTGGCGTAGTTTCGTTTCCCTGCGCCTCGCGGCCGAATATGAAGGACGGCGATTCGTCTCTCTCCCCGATACCAACCTCGCCGATATCTGCACAGGCTGCATCAACCGTGACCGCGTCGGCGGATCGGCGAGCCTCTCGGTCGGCTCGGTGGTGTCGGCGCCGCTGACCGTGTCATTGCAGGACGGCGCCACCGTGTCGCTGCTCTACCACCGCAAACAAGAGCAGGGCACCGCGCGCTGGCTCAACGAGGTGCGCGCGCGCGGCAACGTCTACGTGCGCTTCGGACCGCGCGTCGGGTTCGCGTATCCCGTGTTCGCGGTGCGCGGCGCGATTGGGGCACTCGATGGACCGATCATCGATCGCTTTGCGGTGGGCGGCGTGTCGTCGGGCGGCGTCGCGTTTTTATATGGGCAGACGGTCGGTACGTTCCGCACCTTCCCCGTGCGCGGCTACGCGCCGGGCGTGCTGCACGGCCGCCGGGCGGCGACGCTCTCGGTCGAGTATCGCGTGCCTCTCGCACTACTCGGACACGTGATCGGACACCTGCCGATCGGTGCGGACAAGCTCGCGGTCGCGGTCTTCGGCGATGTGGGCGATGCCTGGGATGTCGGGGAGAACGCGCGGCTGCATCAGCTGCGCTCCGTCGGCGCGGAGCTGATCGGCGACATGACCGTGACCTACGATGTCCCGCTGCGCCTGCGTCTTGGCGTCGCACAGCCGGCAACCGGACACGCGCGGGTGTACGCGGCATTCGGCGCAGATTTCTGAACTCTGTTGACCGTCTTCGGGGCGAACCCTAAGTTAGCGCGGACCCCTCGGAGACCGAATTGTATTGCTCCCGCTGTGGCACGCAGAATAAGGACACCGCGAAGTTCTGCGATTCTTGCGGCCTCGATCTGACCGTGACGTCGCCGACCGGCGTCCGCACCGAGGCGCCGGACATCGCGGAAATCGACATGGTGCGCCAGGAGCTCCACGAGGAATACGAAATCCTCGACGAGCTGGGCCGCGGGGGCATGGCGATCGTCTTCAAGGCAAAGGAAAAACAGCTCGACCGCGAAGTCGCGATCAAGGTTCTGCCGTTCTCCCTGGCGTTCGACAAGGAATTCGTCGAGCGCTTCCAGCGCGAAGCCCGCACCTCCGCCAAGCTCGAGCATCCGAACATCATCCCGATCTACCGCGTCGGCAAATCGGGTCGCGTCATTTACTTCGTCATGAAGTTTCTGCGGGGCAAGCCGCTCTCCAATATCCTTGGGGCGCGCGGCAGCCTGCCTCCAGCCGAGATCAAGAAAATCCTCGCCGAAGTAGGCCGCGCGCTCGCGTATGCGCACAAGAAAGAAATCGTGCACCGCGACATCAAGCCCGACAACATCATGTTCGACGAGCACGGGCACGCGGTGGTCACCGACTTCGGGATCGCCAAAGCGGCCTCCGGCGGCAAGCTGACGGGCACCGGGATGTCCATCGGCACCCCGCACTACATGAGTCCCGAGCAGGCCAAGGCGCAGCCGCTGGACGGCCGCAGCGACATCTATTCGCTCGGCGTCGTCGCCTATCAGTGTCTCACGGGCAGCGTGCCCTTCGACGGCGAGGATTCCTTCTCTATCGGCTACAAGCACATCATGGAGGAGATTCCCGCTCCGCCGCTCGAAAACCCCGAGAAGCGCCAGCTGTTCGAGATCATTCGCAAGATGATGGCGAAGACGCCGGCGCAGCGCTTCCAGAACGCGGACGAGGTGGTCAGCGTGCTCGAGAGCGGCCGCTCGGTCTCGTTCACGACCGATGCGACGACGGCCATGCCGTCGCTGACCGGCGTGCGCATGTCTTCCGCGCCGACGACGCCACTCCCGCGCGCGACTGGCACCTTGCCTGGGGCCGGCCAGGCGCCGCGCCGCTCAGTGCTCTCCGGATTGCTGCTGTGGCTCGTCATCGTCGGGGCGGTGTTCGGCGGGGGCGGGTTCTACGCGTACAAGCAGGGACTGATCTTCGCGAAGGACAGGGGCGTCGCGGGCGACTCGACCGTCGCGCCGGGCGGCGGGAAGGACACCACGAGGCTCGCGACGGCCGACACGACGACCAAGCAGACAGGAGACTCGAGCCACACGACTCTGCCGCCGCCACCGCCGGGGTCGGGGACGCCCGGTCATTTGGTGCTGCAGAACGTACCGACCGGAGCGCGCATCAGCATCGAAGGGCAGCCCGTGCGCGGTACGCAGGTCGACCTGCCCCCCGGCGTCCATCGTCTGACGGTGCGGGCCGCGGGATACCAGACCTACGAGCGCCAGGTCATCATCACGCCGGGTGAGACCTACAACGTGCGGTTGGACATGCAGACCAGTGAGGACGAGGGCGGACCCTGCGACCGGTTCGGCCCCGCCTACAACCAGGACAACCTGTGCTTCGATACGCGCCCGGTACCGCTGTCAACCACGATCATTCCCGTGGCTCAGGACGCGCCGGTGTTCCCACGCCAGGCGATTCTGCTCATCCGCGTATCGCGCAACGGCACGACGATGGAGGCGCGCGTGTTCGTCCCCTCCAATGTCGAAACGTTCAACAACGAAGCGCTCGACATGGCGAAGAGCCTGCGCTGGAATCCGGCTCAGAAGAACGGTGAGCCGACCGAAGCGTGGGTCCAGTGGCCGTTCCAGCCGGTACGACAGTAATCCACACGTCGAAAATCCATCCCACTGCGTTTATCGCGCCGGGTGCGGTCGTGCTCGGCGACGTGACGCTGGGGCCGCGCTCGAGCGTCTGGTATCAGGCCGTGCTGCGTGGCGACATGGCGCCTATCGTGATCGGCGAAGCAACCAACCTCCAGGATGCCACGATCGTGCACGTGGACGAAGGGAAGCCGGCGCTGATCGGTGCGCGAGTGGGCGTTGGGCACCGCGTGATTCTCCACGCCTGCGTTGTGGAAGACGACTGCCTGATCGGAATGGGGAGCATTCTGCTCAATGACGTGCATGTGGGCACAGGCAGTGTGATCGCCGCGGGCGCCGTGGTGCCGGAAGGGATGGAGGTGCCTCCCGGCTCGCTGGTGATGGGAGTGCCTGCGCGTGTGGTGCGTCACGTCGATGATGGTCTGCGCGCGCGCATCCGCGGGACATGGGAGCATTACGTCGCGGAGGCGGAGCGACACCGTCGCGGGACGTTTCCGATCGAGAGAGCAACTTTGTGATGTTGATACTCGGAGTGCGAGACGCGACAACGCGGGTCTTCAGTCTTGCCCGGCACTACTCGCGTACCTACCTTGGGCCTCCACGTCCTGTTAACTTCCCGAATTCAACTCGATCGGCCGTGAGATTCGCATGACTGCATCTGAAGCCCGCCATAGTCTCGACCTGAACGCCAACGCGCTCACCGTCCTCGAGCGCCGCTATCTCGTGAAGGACGACCACGGGAAGCCGGTGGAGCGTCCTGAGGACCTGTTCTGGCGGGTGGCGCGGACCATTGCTGCTCCTGATCGGACCTATGGTGCCTCGGACCGGGCGGTCGAGAGCCTGGCCGAGACGTTCTTTGAGCTCATGGCGAGCCGGGTGTGGATGCCCAATTCTCCCACCCTGATGAACGCGGGCCGCCCCCTCGGCCAGTTGTCGGCGTGCTTCGTACTCCCCGTTGAGGACGCCCTCTCAAATGGGCGCTCCGGCATCTACGACACGCTGCGGGCGATGGCGCTGGTGCATCAGTCGGGCGGTGGGACCGGGTTCTCGTTCTCCCGCCTGCGCCCCAGGAACGATGTCGTGCGCTCCACGATGGGCGTCGCTTCCGGTCCTGTGTCGTTCATGAAGCTGTACGACGCCTCGACGGACGTGGTGAAGCAGGGTGGCACGCGGCGTGGCGCCAACATGGGCATCCTGCGTGTGGATCATCCTGACATCATGGACTTCATCCACTGCAAAGATGACCTCACGCAGGTCACGAACTTCAACATTTCGGTGGCGGTCACGGATGCCTTCATGCTCGCCCTCGAGGGGGGCAAGTCCTACGACCTGATCCACCCGCGCAACGGGAAGGTCGTCGGCCAGCTCGACGCCCGCGACGTGTTCAAGCAGATCGTGCACGGCGCCTGGAAGACGGGCGAGCCGGGCGTGTTCTACATCGATCGCGCCAACCATTACAACCCGGTCCCGCACCTCGGCAGCTACGAGGCCACGAATCCCTGCGGCGAGCAGCCGCTGCTCCCGTATGACGTTTGCAACCTGGGCTCGATCAACGTCGGGCTGTTCGTCAAGAACGGCGACGTGGACTGGGACGGCCTGCGCACGGCGGTGCACCTCTGCACCCATTTCCTCGACAACGTCATCGACGCGAACAAGTACCCGCTCGCGGAGATCGACGACCTGGCGAAGCGCATTCGCCGTATCGGCCTTGGCATCATGGGCTGGGCCGACCTGCTCGTGCGGCTCGGCATGGGTTACAACTCCGATGCTGGCGTCGCGCTCGGCCGCAAGCTGATGGAGTTCATCGACGAAGAGTCGAAGGTCGCGTCCGAGAAGCTCGCCGAGCACCGCGGCACCTTCGCCGAGTGGGAGCGGTCGATCTGGGGTCCGGACGCCAGCTGTGCGCGCAACGCCAGCGGCGAGCGGATCCGCGCGATGCGGCGGCTGCGCAACTGCAACCTCACGACGGTGGCGCCCACCGGCACGATCTCGATCATTGCCGGCTGCTCGTCGGGGATCGAGCCGCTGTTCGCCGTCGCATTCATGCGGAATCAGGCGGGCGTGCTGATGCCCGACGTCAACGAAGACTTCGTCGCGATCGCCAAGCGCGAGGGGTGGTACTCCGACGACCTGGTGAAGCAGATCGCCGAGGCAGGCCACATCCACTTCGACGCCGTGCCGGAGCAGTGGCAGCGCGTCTTCGTGACGGCGCACGACGTGACGCCGGAGTGGCACATCCAGATGCAGGCCGCGTTCCAGGACTTCACCGACTCGGCGATCTCCAAGACCTGCAACTTTGCGAACGACGCCACCGAGGAGTACGTCGAGCAGATCTACCGCTACGCCTACCAGCTCGGCTGCAAAGGCGTGACGGTGTACCGCGACGGCGCGCGCGAGAACCAGGTGCTGTCCACCGGCTCGACGGCCAAGAAGGTGCAGCAGGGCATAGCCGGGGCAGGGAAGGACGCGCTGGTCGAAGCGCTTGGCCGCATCGCGGAGCTGGACACCGAGCTGCAATTGACGAAGGAGCGGCTCCACGACGTCGAGGCCGAAAATCTGCAGCGCCGCGCCAAGCGCTCTCGTCCTGATCTGCTCAAGGGCTCCACGCGGCGCGTCGAGTCGCCGCTGGGCACGATGTACGTGACGATCACCGAAGACGACAAGGGTCAGCCATTCGAAGTGTTCATGTCGCTGGGGAAGGCCGGCGGCGCCCTGATGGCGGACGTCGAGGCGATCGGGCGGCTGATCTCGCTCGCGCTGCGCTCAGGCGTGCCGCTGCCGGAGATCTACCGCCAGCTCCGCGGCATCTCCTCCGACCGTGCTGTGGGCCTGGGACCGCACAAAGTGATGTCCGTGCCCGACGCGATCGGCATCGCCATCGAGAAGTGGATGCAGGAGAAGCAGGGCGTCCAGCAGGATCTGCTCGACACCACGCGGTCCTCGGCGCCGGCTGTAGCGGAGGTCGTGCGGAGCTCGGCAGGCGATGCCGCGATCCGGGCGATGCGGGCACCCGATCAGGACTTCATTGGCGCATGCCCTGATTGTGGCTCGCAGCTGGCGTTTATCGAGGGATGTGCGAAATGTCACGTTTGCGGCTTTTCGGAATGCGGTTGAAACCGAGGCGACCGACGGCCCTGTGACTCCAGTCACGACGGGCCCTTGCGCAGCAGGGTAGTCTTCAGGTCATGGAAAGCGCCAACCGGATGGTCACCCCCACGCGACTGCAGGTGAAGGGCTGGGCGCGCGTCGGTCCTGCCGGCGCGCACACCCTGCGGCGTGGCGCATGGTATCCCGTCGTTCGCATCTCCTCCAGTAACATCGTGGTGCTCGACGTCAACCGGCACAACGTGCCGGTCGACCGTCGCTTCCTCGAGATTCGCTATCATCCGCCGGAGCGGTGGACGATCGTACGCTGCGAGCCGCGGGTCATCGAGCGACTCGGGCGGATTTTCCCACTGACCTACGCGGTTTGCCCGGCTTGTCGACATCGGCAGGGCATTGAAGCCCGGACCAATGAAATGACATGCGATCGCTGTCATAAGGCGGCGACGATGGCATGGGACGAGCTCTCGTAAAGGCAAAAGCGAGGGCCTGCAACGACTAGACGCACCGACGCAGCAGCGGTAAACGGTGAAACGTCAACGGGACAACCCTCGCGTGGGTTGTCCCGTTTCCTATTGCCGGTTCACCGCGGTGCGTCGGTGCGTCTAGCTTTTGCATGTCCTAAAGCACTGCAACGGAATCCCCCAAAGACACGGTCCCTGTCCCTTCACCCACGCAATAGAACCCTCTCATGCCGCCATCCAGAAATTGGAGATGCTTTTTCAATTCTTCGGGCTCCACCTGCGTTCCCAGCGCCCATCCCGTGAATGGCCGGCACGGGTGCGCCACTTGAAGAATCTTCAGCCGCACCCGCTCCTCCCCATTCGGTGATAGGATGGCGACGCCCCGCTCGAGATCCTCGTAGCTGAATCGCCGATCGCTGGTCGCGATGATGTTTTCACCGGCGCATCCCACCTGCACCCGATCGCCGAAATGCGCTCGCATCGCGTCGTAATGCGACGTGAACCCGAGCGAGATTCCGTGCTGGCCGTCCTCGTTCTTCGTGTCGGGATGGCCGCGGTGGTGCACGTCGACGATCCAGGCGTCGCCTCCGTCGGGGCTCGCGCCCAGCGCGCCGTCGGGCGTGACGTTCAGTGCCGCGACGGACAGCAACGGCGCGGGATTGTAGACGCGCGTCGGTTTCTCGCCGCGTTTGAGTGAGCCGCGCTGAATCTGGAGTCGAGTGACCGTACCGATCGTGCGCATAACGGAATCTAGCGGGAAGTGCTACATTGGGCCCCTCATGGTCCCTCCGCGGGGCTGGGCCCGATGCCTCGATAACGTCGCCGACGTCCTGCGTCGTGGAGCCTGGTATCCCATCGTCGACGAAACCGCAGACGGCAAAGTGGTCATCGAGGTCCGCAACAAACCGGTGCGCTTAAGCCGCGTCGACGTCGCCGTGCGCGACACGCCCCCCGACCGTTGGAGCATCGTCGTCCGCACCGGCGTGCTCCGCCCTACCCTCGGCAGCAGGGAAGGGGAGGAGGTCACCACTACCTACGCCGTCTGTCCCCACTGCCAGGACCGGCAGGACTTCGGCGGCAGGCCCGATACCCTGAAATGCATGCGCTGCAAGCGGGAGTCGCAGGTCGACTGGTCGGCAACCTGCTGAAAAGCCCGGTATTGCGTAGTTGATATCTGTTTAGTATGTTAACTATCAACATGTTAACTACATGAGCGACCGCTCGGAGTTGGCACTGCAGCTCACCGACGCCGTTGCCGCGGCTTACCAAGCCATCGAGCGGGCCGGCAACAGGGCGTACAAGAGCTTCGGCCTGTCGCAGCGGGCCCATGCGGTGATGGCCGCGGTGGATCTGGGCGGCCCAGATGGCGCGCGACCCAGCGATGTCGCCAGCGAGCTGGGCGTGTCGCGCGCGGCGGCCACGACGTTCATCCAGCGACTCGAGGCGAAGGGCTTCGTCGAGACCACGACCGACCCCGACGACGACCGCGGCGTGCGCGTCACCCTCAGCCGCCACGGCCTCGAGGTGCTGCTCCGCGTTGGACAGCTGGAGCGGCGCCTGGCGGCCCGCACGATCGAGGGCATGCCGGCGTCGGCCATGGCGCGCACGATTCACGTGCTTCAGGCGCTCAAGGCGCGGCTGCACCAGAAGTCGCTCGAGGTCGTGCGCTGAACGCCTATACAGATGTGCGAATCTTTATGCAGCAGTCGGCCGTCAGCCATCAGCCGGCTGTCGCTTCACGTACCACTTCAATGGCTTTCGTTAGACCCAGTCAATTCAACGTATTCAGTGCTCCGCAGCGAAAGGAACTGTCGCTTCCCGGGCGGCAGAGATTCACTGTTCCACTCTGGATACTTTTCCACATCTCCAACCCCGCGTGCATTTGTGGATAACCGTACGAACGGCGTCCCCCAGATCCGCCGCACGAAAATCGTGGCGACCCTGGGCCCTGCCACCGGCAACGAGTCGATGCTCGGTGCACTGCTCCAAGCCGGTGCCAACGTCCTGCGCATCAATGCGTCGCATGGCACCCCGGAGATGCGCGCCGAGTGGATCGCCACGGCGCGGCGAGTCTCGTCGAGCGCCGATGTGCCGGTCGCCGTGCTGCTCGACCTCCAGGGCCCGCGCATTCGGGTCGGCGATCTGCCCGCGCCGCGCGAGCTGAAGCCTGGTCAGCAGGTCGTCTTCGCCCCTGAAGAGGTCGCCCGCGGCGACGAGCTGCCCACTACGTACGACGGTCTCGCCAAGGACGCGCGCGTCGGCTCGCGCATCCTGCTGAACGACGGGCTGCTCTCGGTTGAAGTCACCGGCGTGGATGCCCCCCGTGTACGGGGCCGCGTGGTCGACGGCGGCATTTTGACGGCCTACAAGGGAATGAACCTCCCCGGCGTGCAGGTCTCCGCGCCCGCGCTCACCGAGAAGGACCGCGAAGACGTCCAGGACGCCGTGAAGATCGGCGTGGACTACCTCGCGTTGTCGTTCGTCCGCCGGCCGGAAGACATAGAGGAGCTGCGCAAGCTGGTTCCCGGTACGATCAAGCTGGTCGCGAAGATCGAGAAGGCGACGGCGCTCGACAACCTCGACAAGATCGTGGCCGTGTCGGACGCCGTGATGGTGGCGCGCGGCGACCTCGGCGTCGAGCTGCCGTTCGAGCAGGTGCCGCTGGTGCAGAAGCGGCTCATCAGCGAAGCGAATCACCAGGGCAAACCGGTGATCACGGCGACCCAGATGCTCGAGTCGATGGTGCACAACCCCCGGCCCACGCGCGCCGAAGCCTCCGACGTCGCCAATGCGATTCTCGATGGCACGGACGCGGTGATGCTCTCGGCGGAGACCGCGGTCGGGCAGTATCCGCTGGAAGCGGTGCGCGCGATGGACCGGATCATCCGCGAGATGGAGCGCCACCCGCTGCGCCATCGCGAGGAGCGGCGCACGGTCACCGATGGCGTCCACACGGAAGACGCGATCGCGTGGGGCACGCACGCGGTGGCACGGATGCTCAAGACGCCGCTGATCGTGACGCTCACGAAAGGCGGGTTCACGGCGCGCAAAGTCGCCGCGCTGCGTCCACCCGTTCCCATTCTTGCCGTGACCACCGAGGTCACCACGTACCGCCAGCTCGCCTTGGTGTGGGGCGTGATCCCGATCCTCGTCGATCGCGTGCCCGGCTATGATGCCATGCTGACCGTCGTGCGCGACCTCATTCTCAAGCGCCAATACGCGAAGCCCGGCGATTGCATCGTGATGACGGCGGGCGTCCCGTGGGACGTCTCCGGCAGCACCAACCTCATCAAGGTCGAGGTAGTGTGACGTGCGGCTGATCTTGCTCGGCACCGGCACGTCGTTCGGCGTGCCGCAGATCGGCTGCCGCTGTCCTACCTGTACATCCGCTGACCCCCGCGACCGGCGCACCCGCACCGCCGCACTGATCGAGACACGAGGCAAACGGCTCCTGATCGATACGCCACCCGAGCTGCGGTTGCAGCTCGTCGCGGCCGGCGTCGATCACGTGGACGCCGTGCTGTTCACGCACGCGCACGCCGACCACGTACACGGCATCGACGATCTGCGCGCGCTCTCGGTGCGCCAGAACGCCACGCTGCCGGCGTACGGCTCGCGCGCCACGATGGCGGAGCTGGTCGCCAGGTTTCCGTACATCTTCGATCCATCGATCGTCGTGCCGGCCGGAACGAGCAAACCGGAGCTCGTGGCGCACGTGCTCGAGCCGGGGACGAGCGCCGCGATCGCCGGCGTGCCGGTCTTGCCGCTCGCGCTGCCGCACGGGGACCACCAGGTCTTCGGGTATCGCGTGGGTGCGGCGGCTTATCTGACCGACGTGAAAACGATCCCGGACAGCGCCATGGAGGCCCTGGACGGTCTCGAGGTTCTGATCCTCAACGCGCTGCTGTCGCGGCCGCATCCGCTGCATCTTTCGATTCCCGAGGCGGTCGCGGCGGCGCAGCGTGCGGGCGCGCGCCGCACCTTCTTCACGCACCTCACGCACGAGTTCACGCACGCGGCGCTGGCGGCAAAGCTGCCTCCGGGTGTCGCTCCCGCGTACGACGGGCTGGTTATCGACCTACCCGGGGCATAAATTCCGCCGCGAGGAGGATCATGCTCAAGGAATTTGACAACCCCGCCGCCCGGCAAAGCGCCAAAATGGACGAGTTGGTGCGTCAGGCGGTGTTCGGGAACGAAGACGAGAAGGCCCAGGCGCGGTGGTTGATCTGGGAAATCGGGCAGCGCGCCGGCGTCCGCCCCGCCTCGATTCACGAGCTGTACCTGGCGCGCGGCCGCGGCGAAGTGCCGCCGTTCACGACTCCCGCCATGAACGTCCGGATTCTCTCCTACGACTCGGGGCGCGCGATCTTCCGCACGGCGAAGCGGCTCGATGCGGGCGCGATCATCTGCGAGATCGCCCGCAGCGAGATCGCGTACACCGACCAGCGCCCGGCCGAGTACGTCGCGGTGATGACGGCCGCGGCGCTGCGCGAGGGATTCACGGGGCCGCTGTTCATTCAAGGCGATCATGTGCAGGTCAACGCGAAGAAATACGCAGCCGATCCCGACGCCGAGCTCAAGGCGTTGCGCGCGCTGATCGAGGAAGAGCTGCATGCCGGCTTCTACAACGTCGACATCGATACCTCGACGCTCGTCGACCTCTCCAAACCGAATCTCGACGAGCAGCAGCGCACCAACTACGAGCGCGCCGCCGAGCTGACCCAGTTCATCCGCGACCGCGAGCCGGAGGACGTGACAGCCTCGGTGGGCGCGGAGATCGGTGAGGTCGGCGGCAAGAACAGTGACGTGCACGAGCTGAAGGCCTTCATGGAAGGCTACAACCGCTCGCTCGCCAAGCGCGGCAAGTACGCGGGCATTTCGAAGATCTCGGTCCAGACCGGCACGAGTCACGGTGGCGTCGTGTTGCCCGACGGCTCGATCGCGAAGGTGCAGCTCGACCTGCAGGCGCTCAAGGCGCTGTCGCACGACGCCCGGACGAAGTACGGCCTCGGCGGCGCGGTGCAGCACGGCGCCTCCACGCTGCCGCCGGAAGCCTTTTCGCAGTTCCCGCAGTGTGAGGCGGTGGAGATCCACCTGGCCACGAACTTCCAGACCATCGTCATGGATCACCCCGCGCTGCCGAAAGACCTGCGGCGCGAAGTGAACGAGTGGGTCAAGCGCGAAGCGAAAGAAGAGTGGAAAAAGGGCGACACCGAGGAGCAGTTCATCTACAAGAGCCGCAAGAAAGCGATCGGGCCCTTCAAGCGCCGGTTCTGGGATCTTCCCGCGGACGTTCGCGCCGCCATCGGCGCCGATCTCGAGAAGACGTTCGCGTTCCTATTCGAGCAGCTGCGGGTGAAAGGCACGCGCGCGGCGACCGATCGGTACGTCAAACCGAAACTGGTGTCCCACACCGCGCCGCGGGCCGCGCTCGTGTCGGCACCCGATGACGCGGAGGCCGGCGAATGAGTGAGCGCAGTGGAGGGGGAGGGGGAGGGGGAGGGGGAGGGTTTGGCGCGTTTCTGTTCGGCATCGTACTCGGCGCGGTGGCGGGTTTCGTGTTCGCGCCGACCGAAGGCGGCGAGAGCACGCGCCGCAAAGTCACAAAGGGCCTCCGCAATCTGAAGGAGCTGGCCGAGGATAAGGTCGACGAAGTGCGCGGCCTGTTGCAGGAAGCCGAAGCAGAGGCCGACGAGTCCGACGAATCGGACGAGGCCGAGGAGCCGGAGATCGCGACGCGCGAGCAGCTGCGCCGGCGGCTCGAGGCCGCCCGCCGCCGCCGTGCGCGGGCACGGCCACCGGTGCCCCGCGCATCGGAGGAGGAGGACGAGCCGCTCGCGTGAATGGTGAAGGCGGCTGGCACCGCACGGTCACCGGCGTCGTCCGGCGCACCCTCGAGGCGGCCTACGAAGACAACATCCCGTTTCTCGCCGGTGCCCTCTCGTTCGACATTCTCCTCACTGCCATTCCCTTCGTCGGTCTCATCTTGGCTGTCGTCGGCTATCTCGCTCAATATCAGCTCGCCATTCATCAGCTGAACGTCCACGAGCTGCTGGAGCGCTTCCTCCCCGAGTCGAGCGGCGGGGAGAACGGTCAGTTCGGCTTCATCGAGCGCGCGCTCGGCGACCTGGTGGCGCGGCGCGGCCACCTCACGCTGCTCGCCGCGCCCCTGTTCCTGTGGTTCTCGACCCGTATGTTCGGGGGACTGCGGGCGGCTCTGAACGAGGTCTTCGACACCGAGGAGAACCGATCCTGGCCGATCGCCAAGCTGACCGATCTCGCCATGGTATTCGTCGCGGGGACGTTGTTCCTGGCGAACGCGTTCGCGTCCACGAACCGCGGCGTGGCATCGCAGCTCGGCTCGCTGCTCCTCAGCACCCTGTTGTTCTTCGTGATCTTCAAGTTCCTGCCGAGTCGCCGCATCTACTGGCGCACGGGCGTGGTCGCGTCGCTGTTCTGCGCGGTGGCGTTCGAGATCGCCAAACGGCTGTACGCGCTGTACGTGGCGCGGTTCGTGACATTCGACCGCGTGACCTCGGATGCCAATCTGATCGGCTTCCTGCTGTTCGTTCTGTGGATCTACTACACGGCGTACATGTTTCTGCTGGGCGGCGAGGTGGCGGAGACCTACGACCTGATGCGCATGAGGCGCCTGCAACGCGTGCGCCTTGGATGACTGCTCCCCCCTCCCCCCTGCTGATCGATCTCCGATCCGATACCGTCACCAAGCCGTCGCCGGGCATGCGGCGCGCCATGGCGGACGCGGAGGTCGGCGACGATGTCCTCGACGGCGATCCGACGACGCGCCGTCTCGAGGAGCGCATCGCCGAGCTGCTGGGCACGGAGGACGCGCTCTTCTTTCCGTCGGGCACGCAGGCGAATCAGACCGGAATCGCGCTGCTGACCGAACCGGGAACCGAGCTCCTCCTTGAGGCCAATGCGCATCTCGTTCACTATGGACTGGCCGGCGTCGCTGCACTGTCAGGAGTGCAGATCCGTCCCATCACCACGCCCGATGGTCTGCTCACGCCGGAGCTGGTGCGCGGGACGGTTCGAGCTGCGTCACCGCACGTGCCACGCGCGACGGCGCTCGCGATCGAGAATACACACAACGCCGCAGGTGGCCGCGTGCTCGATGCCGCGGCGGTGGATGCGGTGGTTCGGGCCGCCCGCGAGGCACGACTCGCTGTCCACCTGGACGGCGCGCGCCTCTGGAACGCCGCCGCGGCCTCGGGGGGTGGCGGGGGGGGCGTGCCGCCCGCGCGCCTCGCGCGCGGCGCCGACACCGTGATGGTGAGCATCTCGAAGGGACTCGGCTGTCCCGTCGGATCGTGTCTTGGGTTCAAGAAGGAGATGCGCGCCCGCGCCTGGGAGACCCGTAAGCGCCTGGGTGGCGGCATGCGCCAATCCGGGATTCTCGCCGCGGCGGGGTTGTACGCGCTCGACAATAATCTCGGTCGCATTGGCGAGGATCACGCCACTGCGACGCGATTCGCCGAGCTACTGTCCGACAGTCCGACCGTCCGACCGTCCACCCCACAGACGAACATCGTGATGGTCGACCTGTTGCGCGAGCGCGATACGTCCGAATCGGTGGCGCAACGGCTCGCGCAAGCGGGGGTCCGTCTCGTGCCGTTCGGGCCCCGGCGGCTGCGCGCGGTCACGCATCTCGATGTCACCAGGGCCGATGTCGAGCGCGCGGCGCGCGTCATTCTGGAGACGGTGCGATGAGCCCTCGCCCCGAGCCGCGCGCGCAACCGATGCCGATGGATCGAGCGATCCTGTGGAACCCCCCCGCTGCGCCGGGAGCGACCGCCCCGGGGCGGCCCTCCACGCGATCACCCTATCCGATCTTTTTTCAGCAGGAAGCGGTCATCGCACTCCAGGAGCATCTCAAGAGTTCGCCCACGCAGGCGATTTTCGGATTCCTGATCGGCGACGTATTTCGCGATCCGGACACCGGCGTGCTGTACACTGTGATTGACAAGACGTTGAAGCTCAGCCAGGCGATTTACGGCGACAAAACCGAAGTCGTGGTGTCGCGACTGTGGGACCGAATGCAGGAGCAGCTGAAGAAAGCCGCAGGAACGCTGCTGGGCTGGTACCATAGCCATCCGGGGCAGGGCGGATTCCTCACCGCGCACGACGTCGAGACGCACGAGAAATTTTTCACCGATCCGTGGCAGGTCGCGATTCTGGTAGCAGCCGAGGCGGGTGGCGTCACCGGAAGATTCTTTCGTTCCTCACAGAGCACCGATTGGCACAAGACGCCGCTGCCGTTCTACGAGCTGCTGCAACCTGATTCGATCAAGGCCGACGGGAAGAAGCGTTCATACATCACTTGGAGGAACTACAAGCCCTACGGCCCTACGCTGACCGGGCCGAAACCGAAACTGCCCGAGCGTAAACCGGAGCCACCGCCTCCTTCCCCCCCGGAGGCTGAGGAGCCCGAGGAAGAGGAAGCCGAAGCAGCGCCGGAGCCCCAAAAGACGCCGGAGAGGCCAGTGGCGGGTGAGCGCGGGTTTCGTATCATGCGTTCGAGCGCCGATGACATTCCCGTCATCAAGACGAGCGCGGACGACGAGCCCGCGCCCCCGCCGGTGCCGACTCCTCCTCCGCCACCACCCAGGAGCGTCTCCAAGACGAGGCCGACGGCGCCGGTCTTCGTTCCGGACCAGCCACCGGCGCCCAAACCCCCGCCCCCGCCCCCGCGCCCGCCCCCACCTCCACCTCCGGAGCGTGCCGCGCCTCCACCGCGGTCTTCGGACGACATTCCCTGGCAGGTCACTCCGGCCGAGGTGGGCGTCTCCGAGCCCTTGCCGCCCCTGCCGGCGCCCCCACGACGCACGTCGGCGCCCAAGTTCCGGTTGTTGGACGCGGACGAGGAGAAAGGGGCGGCCGCGTCACCCGCCCCCGCCCCCAAACCGCGCCGCCGTAAACGGCGCGGGCCGTGGCTGCGGCGGCTCGCAATTCTCCTGGTGCTGGCGGGCGTGGGAGCGGGGGGCTACTGGTACCTCGCGATCCGCAACCCGACTTTGCTCCCAGGATTGCTGGATAGTGCGAAGCAGCTCGTGTCACGCGTCACTTCGCGGAGTCCGTCACCACCACCGGCCCCACCTCGTCGCCGGCCGACGACTGGGTCACCCACGGCCGCTCCGCCTCCGGCGGCCGTGCCGGCCGCGCCAGTGCCCGTGCCGCAGCCCGTGGCGCCGTCACCGTTCGCGCGTTTCGATCGCTTGAGTGACTCGCTCTCCCGCGCGGTACGCAACTTCCAGGATCGGGCGTCGCTGTTTGCGAGCAGTCGCATGGACTGTGGCGGCCTTGCCACCGGCCTCGTGTCGATCGAGAACCTGTGGATCACCTACAACACCGAGCGGCGGGCGCGGATGGCTGCATTCGACCAGCGCCGCGCCAGCCAGGACCAAGCGATGTACGCCGCGGTGGACTCGGTCGAAAGCCGCTTCGAGCACTCGGGATGTCCCAGACCCTGAACGCGTTGTTCGCCGTGCTCCTCGCGATGCAGGGCACGGCTCCGCTGCGCAAGAGCGACCTCGTGCGGCTGCTTTCCGACGCGGTGCTGGCTCCCGTGGAGTTGGCGCAGCTGGTGCGGCGCACCTGTCTGACCTTCGCGCCCACCGATCGCGATCGCAACGACTTTCGACTGCTGGGCGCGGATGCATCGCTGCTCGCCGCGGTAGATGACTGCGGGCGGCGCAAGGAACCACGTCGGACGGCTGCGGTCACTTCGGTGCGCACGACACCCCGATCGCCGTCAGCGCCGCAGCCTCCGCCCCCGGCTCCACAGCCTCCGCCTGTTTTTCAGGTGCAGCGTGTCATCGTCAGAGTGTCGGCCGAGCGTAGCGGGTTCGTGTCGGGCGGTGGTCAGCGGGGCAGGGCGGGCACCCAACTTCCACGCGCGCTAGTGTTCGAGGCGCGCGATTCGGCGGGAGCGGTGCTCTCCGGTCACGCGGTGACATTCACCGGGATCAACGCACGCATCCAGCCGGGAGCGGCTCCCACTGATGCAGCGGGGCAGGCGCGCGTTGGGGTGACGTTAGGCGAGCGCGTCGGGTCGGCGACGGTGATCGCGTCGATCGGTGTGGTCGAGAAGCAGGTCGCTTTCAACGTCGCCGCGGGGCCGGCGACGCAGCTGGTGGTGATGTGCGGTACGTCCAGCGTGGCCGGACACTTCGCCATTCGTCCCGACAGCGTGATTGCGTTACGGGTGTCCGCGCAGGACGGATTTGCGAATCCGACGCCCCTCCTGGGTCTCC
>WNFD01001923.1_pt1 | contig 25805 bp, 23 predicted proteins | sample 5400491 | NCBI WGS metagenome assembly WNFD01 (sample SAMN13153343, study PRJNA577476) | soil metagenome | isolation source: 120 cm saprolite under Douglas fir tree site 2 hole 2 replicate 2 | place: USA:California | collected 2015-04-18
GAATCGCAACCAAACCGGAAATCTTTTTGGCCTGACCGCGATCATGATTTTGGCCTGCGGCCAGGACGATCTTCGCAAAGGACGAAAACGTTGGCTTGTTTGGGGCGCCGCGCTCGCCCTGATAATTGCCGCGATCATTCTGAATTTTTCGCGCGCTGGAATCGGCATTCTCGTTGCTGGCAGCGCGCTTTGGCTTGGCGTTTTCTCGCTGCGCCAACGTTCTCCGTCGCGAATTGCGCTCGTCGTTTCATTTTTGCTGCTTCTACTTACTGCTCTGCTTCTCTTCGGCGGGCAAACGCTTGAGCGATTCCACCTTCGCAATCTCGGCAGCGCTGACATCTCGAACGATTTCCGATGGCGAATTTTTTCCGATGTCTTTCGACTGATTCGCGATTCGCCCTGGTGCGGAATCGGTCTTGGCAATTTTGAAGTCGTCTTTGCTATTTTTCGCGCCGCATCCTACAGCGACCGACGCGCGATTCATCCGGAAAGCGATTGGCTCTGGCTTTGGACCGAGCTTGGTTGGGTCGCCGTCGTTCTCATCATTGTCGGATTCGTTCTTATCCTCAGGAAAGTTTTTCCGTTGCGCGAAGGAACGAATCAACGTTATCGGCTGGCAACACTGATCGCAGCAATCCTTTTTGCGTTGCACGGGCTGGTCGATGTTTCGGGGCATCGCGTCGGCACATCGTTTGCCGCGATGTTTTTACTCGGCCTCTCGCTCCATCGTGCGCACTCATTTAAACCAAGCCGATCGATGTCGATCTTGTTTCGATTGGTCGGATTAATCTTGCTCGTGGTCGGCAGTTCGTGGGTCGTCGCTTGGCGAGGTCAAAAATTGTGGCCCGGTTCTGTTGGGGTCACGAACGCGAAGCAGCTCGCGACCATTGACAATCGCGAACGCAATTTCACCGAAACAATCGCAGTTACCGCGACTGGATTGAAATGGGCGCCGCTCGATTGGGAACTCTATTTTTCGCGCGCGGTAGCGGAGGCCGAATTGAAACAAACCGACAACGCACTCGCCGATTTTCGGCGTGCCCGATTTCTGGAGCCGATCTCCTATGAACTTCCACTCGCAGAAGGCAACGTGTGGCTCTCGTATCAGCAACCCGTTCTGGCCACGACCGCGTGGCGGGAAGCGTTGCGCCGCGCAGGACCGGAACGCGCCGGGGTGTTTTCGAGCATGCTGAGCAAGGCGTCGCTCCGCAGTTCGGCGGTCAGCAGCATCCTCGCCGAGCTCGGCGTAAGTCGTCACGATCTGGCATTGCCGTATCTCGCGCGAATTTCCGGCGCAGAGTTCAATCGCGCGTTGAAAAAAGTTTTGGAAAACGACCCGGATCTTCACTCATTCAGCGAAACCGAAAAGCTTGCGCTCTTTGCGTTTTGGTCGGAGCGCGGCGACGCCGCGGAACTTTCGCGCGCCACTACTCAGCATCCCGATTGGTTGCCTTATGCCTGGTTTGGTGTCGCCAAATATGACGCCGGTAAAAATGATTTTCGCGCCGCTTACGAACTAACGCAGCGTTACGGCGAACCGGTCGCATTGCCGCGCATCGCTTCCGGCGCGTCTCTCCAACAACTCGAAAGTCGGTTCCGCGCCGCGCCGGACAATTACGCGGTCGGCTACGAACTTTACCGCGCGCAAATGCAAAGCGGCCGGATCGACGACGCGCTAAACACCGCGCGCCATTTCAGCGAACGCGCAAATTCACCAGCCTATTTCCGCTATCTCGAAGCCCAATGCTGGGCCGAGAAGCAAAATTGGGAACGCGCCTGGAATGCGTGGCTCGTTTTTCACTCTGCGGCGAAGTAGATCCAAGATCGACATTTACTCGGCGACCGCGGCTTGGGCAGCGGCGAGGCGGGCGATCGGAATCCGGAATGGACTGCAACTGACGTAATCCAAGCCGAGCCGGTGGCAGAATTTCACGCTGAAAGGTTCGCCGCCGTGTTCGCCGCAAATGCCGAGCTTGATGTTCGGTCGCGTTTTGCGTCCCAGATCGCGCGTCATTTCCATCAAACGCCCGACGCCGCGCTGGTCGATCGAGGCGAACGGATTTGTATCGACGATGTCGAGCTCGGCGTAAGCCGGCAGAAAACTCCCGGAATCGTCGCGACTCATCCCAAGAGTCGTCTGGGTGAGATCGTTGGTGCCGAAGCTGAAGAATTGCGCGTCGCGCGCAATTTCATCCGCCAGCAAGGCCGCGCGCGGAATCTCGATCATGGTGCCGACGAGATAATCGAACTTCGTTTTCTTTTTCTGGGCCACTTCGTCGGCCACGCGCCGGACGATGTCGATCTGGAGCTTCAGTTCTCGCGGAAATCCGACCAGCGGGATCATGATTTCTGGGCGCACTTTGATTCCGCTGGCTTGCACTTCCGCGGCCGCTTCGAAAATGGCGCGCGCCTGCATCTCTGAAATTTCCGGAAACGTGATCCCGAGGCGACAGCCGCGATGCCCCAGCATCGGATTGAATTCGTGCAGCTCGTGCACGCGCCGCGAAATTTGTTCGACCGGCACGCCGAGTTTGTTCGCCAGCTCGCTTTGCTGGGCGTGATCGCTCGGCAGAAATTCGTGCAACGGCGGATCGAGAAAACGGATTGTGGCCGGCAATCCTTTCAGCGCGGTGAAAATCCCAACAAAATCTTTCCGTTGGTAGGGCAGCAATTTGGCGACCGCGCGAGCCCGTTCGTCTTTGGTGCCAGCCAAGATCATTTCGCGCATCGCGTCGATCCGGTTGCCTTCAAAAAACATATGCTCGGTTCGGCAAAGGCCGATGCCTTCAGCGCCGAATGCGACTGCGTTGGTCACTTGTTCCGGCGTATCGGCGTTCGTTCGGATACCGAGTTTTCGGAATTCGTCCGCCCAAGTCATCAGTTTTGCGTACTCGCGATAGGTGAGGCTTTTTTTCCCGTCGAGGGATCGATCGACCAGGACCTGAATGATTTCCGATGGAGCCGTGGTTACTTCGCCGGCGAATACTTCGCCGGCTGTTCCATCTATCGAAATGTAATCGCCTTGCGCTAACGTCGTGCCGTTGGCGCTGAGCGTGCGCTTTTGGTAATCGATTTGGATGCCGCTCGCGCCGCAGACGCAAACTTTGCCCATTTGTCGCGCAACCAGTGCGGCGTGCGACGAAACGCCACCGCGTGAAGTAAGGATCCCCTCGGCCGCAATCATTCCGCGCAAGTCTTCCGGCGACGTTTCAATCCGCGCGAGCACGACCTTCTGACCTTTGCTCGAGCGCGCCACCGCTTCTTCGGCGCTGAAGACAACATGCCCCGAGGCCGCGCCCGGCCCAGCCGCAAGTCCGCTGCCGATTTTCTTGGCCTGACTCGCCGATTGTCGATCAAAGATCGGCGCCAGCAGATGGGCGAGGGAATCGGCCGGGATGCGGCGCACGGCGTCTTTCTTGGAAATTAATTTTTCGCCGACCATGTCGACCGCGATTCGAACGGCGGCGTGACCGGTACGTTTGCCGTTGCGCGTTTGCAAAATGTAGAGCCGGGTTTCTTCGACCGTGAACTCGAGGTCCTGCATGTCCTTGAAATGTTGCTCGAGGATCTCGCGCACCTTCATCAGCGCCTTGTGCGCGGCCGGCATTTCCTTCGCCAAGTGCGCGATCGGATGTGGCGTGCGCACGCCAGCGACGACGTCTTCACCTTGCGCGTTGATCAAATATTCGCCGTAAAAAACTTTTTCGCCGCTGGCCGGATCGCGCGTGAACGCGACACCGGTCGCGCTCGTCTCGCCCATATTGCCGAACACCATTGTCTGCACGTTGACGGCCGTGCCCCAATCGTGCGGGATTCCGTATTTGCGCCGATAAACAATGGCGCGGTCGTTCATCCAGGAACCGAAAACAGCGCTGATCGATCCCCACATTTGTTCCTTCGGGTCCTGCGGAAACGATTTGCCCGTTCGCTCCTTGATTAACATTTTGAAACGCTCCACCAGCGCTTTCAGGTCGGCCACGGTCAGGCGGACATCGGGAAAATCGTGTTTGCCGTAGCGTTGATCCTTCAAATGTTCGATCACGCTTTCGAATGGCTCGTCATCTTCGCCCGGTCGCTTTTGCACGCCCATGACGACGTCGCCATACATTTGCAGAAACCGGCGATACGAATCCCAGGCGAAACGTGCGTTGCCGGTTTTCTTCGCGACAATCTCGACCACTTCGTCGTTCATCCCGAGATTGAGGATCGTGTCCATCATTCCGGGCATGGAATCGCGCGCGCCCGAGCGAACCGAAACCAAAAGCGGCCGCTCCTTGTCGCCGAGTTTTTTGCCAACTGATTTCTCGACTTTGGCCAAAGCCGCTTCCACTTCGGCCTTGAGCTGCGGCGGATAACGGCGGTTGTGCGCATAAAAATAACTGCAGACGTCGGTCGTGATGGTGAAGCCCGGCGGCACCGGCAAACCGATTCGCGTCATCTCGGCCAGGTTCGCGCCTTTACCGCCGAGCAACGGTTTCATCTTGCCGGTCCCATCGGCATCACCGTCGCCGAAGTAATAAACGTAACGCGGCGTCTTTGATTTCTTGGACGCGGTTCGCTCCCTGAATGTCGATCTTCGGCTGGCTGATTTACGTTTTTTGGCCATGAAACTTGCCCGATCGGGAAGAGTGGCAACCTAATTCTGCGCTGTCGCGTGTGTCAACGAGCCGTGCGACCAGCGCCACACCGTGCCGCGAAGTCTGTTTTTAAGCCGGCGCGCGCGCGGCGTGCTCGATTACTTCGTCAATCGCAGCCGTAAATTCGTCCACGCCCGTGCTCGGGACGATGATTGTGTTACGACGACCGTGCGCTTCCTCGGTGATGCGCAGGAATTTTCCCCGGTCGTTCTCGCGGAATTCCACGTGGAAATGCTTGCGCTCGATCTGCAGGTCCCTCGCCTCAATGAGATTGTCCATGTCTGCAAAAAACCGCGGAGTTTAGGCCGGTCGGTGTCAAAAAGGGAAGCAGTTTTTCGAGCAAAAAACGCCTCCGCAAAGGCTTTGTTGAAAGGAATTTCCGAAGCTGGAATTAACGTCGCCGCGGACTTTTTCTCGATATCTGGTCAGCAATGGCGAAGTCAATTTGACGTTTAAAGGCGTCGACTCGCGCCACGAACACACGAATTTCATCGCCGACTGAAAATCGCCGGCGTGTCCGGCGGCCGATCAAACGGCGCTGCGCGGCGTCGAAGATATAGAAGTCATCGCCCAGCGTCGAAACATGCACGACGCCGGTGACGAGAGCGTCCGGCAGCTCGACGACCAGGCCGTAATTCCGAACATCCATGATCGCCGCGCGAAAGACTTGCGGATTGCGCTGTTCGAGCTGCTCCTGAAAAAATTGGAGTTTCTTTAGTCGAACCGATTCAATCTCGGCCTCGGCTGCGTTTCGTTCGGTATCTGAAATGTGATTGGCCAGCGATTCGATTTGTCCGACGTCGATCTTCGGTCGTCGCGGCGAATTGCGCTCGGCCAGTGTGCGATGCACCACCAAGTCCGCATAACGGCGAATTGGACTGGTGAAATGCAGATAATTGGCTTTGGCCAGGCCGTAGTGTCCGAGCGACTGTGCAGCGTAACGCGCCCGCTTCAAACTTTTGAGCAACCCAATCTTTAGCGCCTGTTCCTCCGGCTTGCCGCGAATCGAAGCCAGGAAGCGCTGCACTTCTTTCCGGTGCGAAAGATCGCCGACCTTATGATTGAAGCTGAGCACGAATTCACGATACTCGGCGAGTTTTTCCGGATCGGGATCTTCATGGACTCGGTAAATCGTTGGGATGGACCTTTGTCGAAGCTCGCGTGCGACCGCTTCGTTCGCCGCGAGCATGAACTCCTCGATCAATTGATGCGATTCATCGTTCTCAACGCGCTCGAGTCTTATCGGTTTGCCCGCTGGATCGACATATACCTTCACCTCTGGAAAATCGAGATCGAGCGAGCCGTGCTCGAAACGTTTGCGGCGCAGGAGTGAGGCGAGCTCCCACGCGGTATGCAGCCGCCGACTGAGCTCGCCGTTCGGTTTTGTTTGCAGAATTGCGTAGGCCTCTTTGTAAGTCAGTCGTCGCCCGCTGCGGATAACGCTTTTGGCAAAACGCGCATTCCTTGCGCGTCCGCTTTTATCGAACTCAACGAAAACCGAATGGGTGAGTCGATCGACATTGGGATTCAAACTGCAAACGCCGTTGCTCAGTCGCTCCGGCAGCATCGGGATCACGCGATCCGGCAAATAAACGCTGTTACCGCGCCGCCGCGCTTCACGATCAAGCGCGCTGTCCGGAGTTACGTAAGCGGAAACATCGGCGATGTGCACGCCGAGCCGCCAACCTTCGTTGTCGATCTTTTCAACATCGATGGCATCGTCAAAATCGCGCGCGTCATCCGGATCGACTGTGACAATGAATTTGTCGCGCAAATCGTCGCGACCATCGACCATCCGCTGCTCGACCGATTGCGGAATCCGATTCGCTTCATCGATGACGCTTTTTGGAAACGCCGTCGGCAAATCGTATTTCCGGACGATCGACAACATGTCGATGCCGGGCGCAGTTGCGGCTCCAAGCACCTCGATGATCTCGCCTTCTGGATTTACATGTCGCGATTCCCACGCCTCGAGACGAACAACGACTTTATCGCCACGCGTCGGCGCTTTCGGCAGTTTCTCGCGCGGCGGAACTTGAACGTAAACATCGTGGACGAGTCGCGGGTCGTCCGGCACCACGTAATAAAAATTACGCGAATGTTGGAGCGTTCCGACGATGGTGTCGCGCGCACGCTCGAGAATGCGAATCACGCGCCCTTCGCTTCGAGACTTAAATGCTTGTCCGGCTCGGACTTTGGCGCGGCGCGGCGGCACATCTCGACTGATCCGCGCGACCACGCGATCGCCGGTCATCGCGGTCCCGGTATTTTCTGTCGCAATGAAAACGTCCGGCTCTCCTGCTTTTTCCGGGACAAGAAAGCCGTAGCCCGCCTGATGGATCGACAACTTTCCGGTGACGAGGTCGGCCTCGGAAGGAAGGACGTAACGATTTTTTCGAATGCGAACGATCTCGCCCCCGTTCTCCAGCTCGCGCAAAGTTTTCCGGACGCTGCCGCTCTCCCGCCCTTTTAGTCCGAGCTCTCGCGCGATTTCATTTCTATCACGCGGCCGGTAATCAGGCGCGCGCAACAAGGCCAAAACCTTTTCTCGAATTGTGCGACCGTTCTTGGTCATCGTGGCGAAAGCATATTGGAGATTGTTTGCCACGGCGAATCCGTCCGTTGGCGGATCGATCTAACGACCGAGTTTGAAGCATGAAAACAATTATTATCGTCGGATGTCTGATCGCGGCAGACGCGCTGGTCGCGTTTGCGACAGGAGGAGTGAAAATGAAAATTAGCAGCCCAGCATTTCAGGAAGGTGGAACAATTCCGGAAAAGTTCAGCAAGAACGGACAGAACGTTAATCCGGAATTGCGAATCGAAGGCGCACCGGCGGAGGCAAAGAGTCTTACGCTAATCGTGGACGATCCCGACGCGCCGGTCGGACTCTTTACTCATTGGCTGGTTTGGAACTTTGATTCAAAAACAACGGAAATCGCGGAGAACAGCGTGCCGAAAGGCGCGGTCCAGGGAACGAATGATTACCCGAATCTTGGCTACGGCGGCCCGCAGCCGCCTTCCGGCACACATCGTTATTATTTCAAAATATTTGCCTTGGATCGGATGCTCGATCTTAAATCTGGGGCGAAGCGCCGCGAGTTGGACGCGGCGATGCGAGGGCACATCGTCGGGCAAGGCGAATTGATTGGACGCTATTCGAAGAAGTAGCATGGAGGGCGCCGCGCTGTCGGCGCCCTGATATTTCGGACACAACGGCGCGTGTCCCTTCAACGCTTCGAATAAGCGGCCCATCATGTTAGTCTGACTCTTGATGCGCGAACGAATTTGGAAAATCGGCGACGAGGTTGTCGACCTTTCCAAGCGGGGAATGATCATGGGCGTGCTTAACGTTACGCCGGATTCATTTTCTGACGGCGGCGAGTTCTTCGAACCCGACGCGGCAATTGCGCGGGGAGTTCAGATCGCGTCGGAAGGCGCCGACATCATCGACGTGGGCGGAGAATCGACGCGTCCCGGAACGGAACCTGTTTCGGTGAAAGAAGAATTGCGTCGCGTGATTCCCGTGATCGAGAAGTTGCGCGCTAAGATCGACATCCCGATATCGATCGACACGTCTAAGTCCGAAGTAGCAAGCGCGGCGCTGGATGCAGGCGCGTCAATTATCAATGACGTGACGGCGGGGCGGGGAGACGAGAAGATGTTGCCGTTGGCGACGAAGCGGAAGACCGCAGTTGTGCTGATGCACATGCAAGGCGAACCAAGGACGATGCAGAATAATCCGTGCTACAAAGATGTGATCGCGGAAGTGGCTGATTTTTTTAGACAACAATATGCCCGCGCCCTAGAGTGCGGCGTTGATCCCATGGCCATCGCGTTTGATCTCGGAATTGGCTTCGGTAAAACGCTGGAGCACAACTTGGCGCTGCTCAAAAATCTGGAGCGACTCCGTGCGCATGATAGACCACTGGTGGTGGGCGTTTCGCGCAAATCTTTTCTCGGAAAATTGATTGGCTCTTCAGAAATGAGCGATCGCCTGGCTCCAACAATTGCGCTGACGGCGACGTTGCGCGGTCGCGGCGCTGACATTATTCGCGTCCACGACGTCAATGAAAACGTGGCCGCGTTGCGCGCGGCGGAGGCGCTGCTGCCATGACGCAGGAACTTCTCCAGCTCTGGTTCAAGAGCTGGCGCAGCATTATTGAAATCATTTTGCTCTGCGTCGGTATTTACTATGGCTATCTTTACTTTCGTGGCACGCGCGGTGCCAAAGTGCTCACGGGGCTGGCGATTGTTTTCCTCACCCTCACTCTCATCTCGACGTTGCTGAACCTGGTCGTGATCGGCTGGCTCCTCCGCAGTTTTTCGGTGTTCCTCGCTATTGCTCTTGTTGTGATCTTTCAACCCGAACTCCGACGCGGTCTGGCCGAGCTGGGGGGCCATCCGATCTTTTCGCTGACAAGTGAGAAGCGCGAGACGGTGCACGATCTTGCCGAAGCCGTCACCCAACTGGCGAACAAACAATTCGGCGCGCTGCTCGCGATCGAACGCGACACCTCCATCCGCGTTTACGAAGAGACGGGAGTGACGCTCGATTCGGATTTCTCGGTCGAGCTGGTCTTGAGCATTTTCCATCCGAAAGCTGCGCTGCATGATGGCGGATTGATTATTCGGAACGGCCGGATCGCCGCGGCCGCCTGCATTTTTCCAGTGAGCCAGCGCGAGACATTAGATCGCAGCCTCGGCTTGCGCCATCGCGCCGCGCTTGGGCTCACTGAAGAATCGGATGCTGTCGCGATCGTTGTCTCGGAAGAGACCGGTGGGATTTCTATTTGCCATCGGCGGCGAATTGAGCGCAATTTTACGCCGGAAACATTTCGCCAGCGGATCGGCGAGATTTTATTGCACGGACGTTATGAAGAGACTGCTCCTGAAGAACTGGCGGGCGAAGTTGATCTCCCTCTTACTCGCGACAACCCTCTGGTACCTCATCAAGAAGAACGTAGCAACGACTCCCTCGCCATCTGAAGCCGCGTCGCCGCCACGCGCGGGACAGAGGCGCTAATTGTTTAAGCGCCGAGCGTGTTCCGAATTAGCGCAAAAATCGCGCAAGATTCTGCTCTTCCCAGCGTCGCGCGCGATGATAACTGCGAAACTGGCGCTCCCGCCGATTAAATTCTTCGGTGTGCACGCGGCGCCTGCCACTTCGCAAAAGTTTGTCCGGCACGACCGAGTGCAGCATTTCATGATAGAGAACGTATTTCAAAAACCAGCGCGGCACGAATGCCTGATCGAGCAGCGGGTGAATTCGAATGACGCGGTCTTCTTCCTGGATCGTTCCAAAAACGAAATGATCCTTCGGCCGATGTTTCCGGCGACGTCCCCATTCCACTTTGTAATTGCGAAGCCGGCCGCGAAAATAGCGCTTGTTCAAATGATCAAAGATGGCACCGAGAGCGAAGTGCTCGCCTTCCTGACGAAGGCTTAAATGTCGCTGCATTGGCAGCGTGCGATACGCGACTTTGCGTTTTGTTTTCTTCGCCATAATCGGGACCCCGGGTCGGAATGAATGTAATTCTAACCGGGTTCGAACAGGTCGACAAGAAAAGGGCCTCTTTTTCCAAATTTTCCAACTAACGTGCTTATTGTCAATTGGTTATAAATTGGATTCCGTCATCTGCCAGGGACAAGCTCGGCCACGAAATTACGCCAGCGCCGGCGCCATTTTCCCGACCCGGGCAGACGAAACGGGGTTGCGAATTCCTCGGTCTGCGTATACTCGAAAATATTCGTCGCGATTGGCTCACGCTCGCGCCGGATCGATTAAATCGACATGACGCCATTTCTTCGAAAATTGCTCGGACTGAATTGGCTCTTACTCATTGTCATGCTCGCGCTCGCGGTCTTCGGCGTCGTCGCGATCTACAGCGCGACCTACATGCGTGAAGACCCGGTGGCGACTGATTTTTGGCGAAAGCAGGCCAACTGGGTCGCCGTGGGCTTTTTCGCCTTCATGGTCGCCAGTCTGGTCAATTACCACTGGATCCGTTGGGGCGCGCTGCCGATGTACCTGGCCGGCATCATCTTTTTGGTCTTGACCAAGTTCATGGGCCAAAAAGTTTACGGCGCTCGGAGCTGGCTCCACCTCGGGCCGGTTAATTTTCAGCCGGCCCAACTTGCGGTCGTTGCCGGCATCATGGTGCTCGCCTTGTTCCTCAGTCAGTTCAAACAAATGCATCCGATGTTGCGTTTGCTCGTGTGCGGCGCCGTCGCCGGTGCGCCCTGTCTTTTAATTTTGATGCAACCGGACTTGGGTGAAGTGATCATTTGGGTGCCGGTTCTGCTAGCGTTGCTCTTTGTCGGCGGCATGCCGTTGCGATACTTGATCTGCATTTTGCTGATTCTGTTCGCCATGATTCCGATCACGGCAAATCTGGTGCTCAAACCGTATCAACAGGCGCGGCTCACCGCTTTTGCCCATCCCGAAATCGATAAACAAGGATCCTCGTGGGCGATCAACCAGTCTCTCATCGCCATCGGATCTGGTGGTTGGTCCGGAAAGGGTTTTAAAGCGGCGAATACCCAGATTGAGCTGGGGTTCCTGCCCGCGACCGCGGTCCACAACGACTACATTTTTTCGGCCATCGGCGAGCAATGGGGTTTTGTCGGTGGAATATTTCTCATCAGCGCGTTTGCCTTGCTGCTCCTGACTTGTCTTTTTGTGGCGTTTTTCGCTGGTGACCAATTTGGCTTGCTTCTCGTAATCGGAATCACGACGCTCATTTTCACCCATATTTTCCAAAACGTCGGCATGACCATTTCCATTTTGCCGATCACCGGTGTGCCATTGCCGCTCATCAGTTACAGCGGCTCATTCGCGCTCATGATCATGTTCGCGCTCGGTGTCGTGAACAGCGTTTGGGTGCATCGGCACGAAGTCGGGCCATAATTTTTTCACGGCGGAAGATCGACATCGCTATCCTCGCGCGATTTACTTCGAGCGCGCGCCATCTACAATTCGTTGAAGCATGGAGACCGATTACAAGGTTAAGCTCGAGGTTTTCGAAGGTCCGCTCGATCTGTTGCTTTACTTGATCAAGCGGGACGAGATCGACATTTACGATATTTCGATCGAGCGGATCACGCGCCAGTACCTCGAGTACCTCCAAGCCTTCAAGGAGCTCAAGATCGACATCGCGGGCGAGTTCGTGGTGATGGCGGCTAATCTCATTTATCTCAAAAGCCGCAGCCTGCTCCCGCTCGATCAACAGCCGCCGGAGGAAGATGCCGAAGAGGACGATCCGCGCTGGGACTTGATCCGACAACTGATCGAATACAAAAAGTTCAAGGAAGCGGCTGCGCAATTGCACGATCGCGCGCTCGAACAGGAACGGATCTTCACCCGCGACGGGGGCAGTGCCGCGATCTCAGGTGCGCCCTTGCCGTTGCACGAAGTTGGAATTTTCCAGCTCATCCACGCGTTTCAGGAAGTAATTAAACGGGTCGAGGCGCAGGAGGATTTGCAGGAAATCTTTGGTGAGCGGTTCAGTGTGTCCGATAAAATTGAGAAAATTTTGGAACGAGTTGGCGACGGGGCGCCGGTGCGTTTTTCAGAACTGTTTGGTCAAATCGTCTCGCGGGTTGAGATCGTAGTCACGTTTCTTGCGCTGCTGGAGTTGATTCGCCTAAACCAGGTACGCGCGATGCAGCGGAAGATGTTCGACGAAATCGAGATCGCTGCCATCGCAGCGTAAGATTGACATCATGCCGCGGGTGCTCATCGCCGGATGCGGTTATCTCGGCCGGGCAGTCGCCGACCTGTTTGTCGAGAAAGGTTGGGAAGTCGAAGGCTGGACAAAGTCGGCAGAATCGGCGCAGCAGCTTTCAACCAAACCTTATCCGGTTCTCGCCGTCGATCTTGCTCTAGAACATCGCGTTCGCGCCCAGGCGGAAAATTTCGATGCCGTGATTCATTGTGCGAGCACGCGCGGTGGCGATGTCGGTCTTTATCGCCATGTTTATTTGGACGGCGCGCGCAGACTCCTCGAGCGCTTTACTGGTTCGCGAATTCTGTTCACCAGCAGCACGAGCGTTTACGCGCAAACAAATGGCGAATGGATCACAGAAGAAAGCGACGCTGAACCGAAACATGAACGCGGAAAAATTTTACGCAAAGCGGAGGATTTGGTTCTCGCGAACCTTGGCATTGTTATTCGCCTTGGCGGCATTTACGGCCCTGGCCGATCAGCGTTACTGAAAAAATTTCTGACTGGCGATGCGGTTCTCGATCTGGGAAGTGATCGCTTCGCAAATCAGATTCATCGCGATGATGCGACCGCTGCAATTCAATTGTTATTACAGCGAGGGGAATCTGCTGGCGGGGTTTACAATGTGGTCGATGACGAACCGATCTTGCGGAGCGAATGTTATCGCTGGCTCGCGACGAAGCTAAGCCGGCCGCTTCCGCCGACCGGACGGTCGACCTCGAAACAAAAGCGCGGCGAGAGCAACAAGCGCGTCAGCAATGCGAAGTTGCGGGCGATCGGCTGGGTGCCGCGCTATCCGGGTTTTGCCGACGGATTGGAACGAAGCGTCTTGCCAAATCTCGATATTGAGAATGCATAAAGCTCAATCGTGGACGGAAATACCGGTATGGAAGCTGCTATTTTTTTCTGCGTATGCGTCAGGTTAAACTTACCGGCCGGGAAGCCTCGGTTGTGCGCGCGATTGGGTTCGCGGAGTCGATGCTCGGTGCCGACATTCAGGATCACGTGCGGATGGAATCGGAAGATGTTACCGACACGCTTAATAGCTTGATGGCAGCGGGCTTTGTCGAAAGCATTCCTTACGCTGAAGAAGTCCAACTCGCCGAGATGCCTGTCACCGCTTTCGAGTTGAATCCGGTTTACACCCACGAACTCAAGCGCGCTCTCGTTCGGAGCTAATCCTTACCGCGCGCTCGCTGCCGCCGCCTGTGCCGTGGCCGCTGACTGCTGAACGCGGCGTTCACCAAAGAGTTGGCGAATCACTTCTTCGACTGGCACTTCCTGCACGTTGATGTCGCTGACATCGCACGCTTGAAGGAGTTCCCGGCAAGTCTCAGTAACTTTCGCGCGCGGCACTTTTAGCTGCACCGACACCGGCGTTTGCTCGATCACTTCGCCGAACCGGGAAAAGTCCCGCGTGACCTGTTTGTCGAAAGTGAGGCTGAGAATCTTGTGACCGGAGAAACGGTCGATGATTTCGTCGAGCGGACCATCGAAGAAAATTTTTCCATGATCGATGACGAGCACGCGATGGCAAAGTTCCTCGATGTCTTGCATGTAATGACTGGTCAGCAGTGTCACAATGCGGTGTTCCTCGTTGTAAATGCGCAGAAATTCTCGCACCCGCTTTTGACTGACGACATCCAGCCCGATCGTCGGTTCGTCCAGAAACAACACCCGCGGCTCATGGATGAGCGCTGAGATCAGTTCCATTTTCATTCGCTCACCGAGCGAGAGTTCACGCACCATCACGTTCATCTTGTCCGTGACTTCGAGAAGCTCGGCCAGGCCGCCCACGACTTTGTTGAACCGGTCGCGATCGATTCCGTAAATCGCGCGATTAAGCTCGAGCGATTCCTGCGCGGGTAGGTCCCACCAAAGCGCATTCTTTTGCCCCATGAGCAAACTGAATTGCCGCTTCATTTCGTTGCGCCGCTCCCACGGAACGAAACCGAGCACGCGCGCGTCGCCGCCGGTTGGATTGAGAAGACCGGAAAGCATTTTCAACACGGTCGTTTTGCCTGCCCCGTTCGGTCCGAGAAATCCGACGAACTCGCCCTCCTCGATTTGAAACGAAACCTGATCGGCGGCCCGCGTCTCGTCGTACCGACGCCGAACGAGTCCCTTGATCGCGCCCCAGAGCCCGCGTTCTTTGCGATAGGTGCGGTAAACCTTTGTTAAATCGCGAGCTTCAATCGCGCTCATGGCTTAGATCGACATCCACAAGATCGACAATCGATGTGTCGATCCCCGGCGCAACTACGCGACGCTCGTTTTCGCTGCTGGTTTTTTCTTCAGCAGCGACAGAACTTTTTCGACCAGCGCATCGGCGGTGATGCCGTGCTTTTTTCGCAGGAGCGGAACGGCACCGTGCTCGATGAATTCGTCCGGCCAACCAACTCGGACAACAGGCGTATTGATTTGCTGCGAATGCAGATGCTCCATCACCGCGCAACCGAAGCCGTTATGTAAAACGTGGTCCTCGATCGTCGCGACGACTTCGACGCTGCGTGCGAAAAATTCCAGCGTTCCGGTGTCCATCGGTTTGATCCAGCGCGGATTGATCAGCGCCACTGAAATTCCTTTTTCTTCAAGCTTCTTGGCCGCTTCTTCCGCTACTTCAAACATGTTGCCGAGCCCGAAGATCGCGACATCGCGGCCGTGCTTCACCACTTCCGCTTTGCCGATCTCGAGGAGCTTCGGCTCGGGTTTGATTTGCGCGCCGGTGCCGGAACCGCGCGGATAACGCACGGCAATTGGCCCGGAATTGTAATTCGCCATCGTCCAGAGCATGTCGACAAACTCGTCCTCGTTCTTCGGCTGCATGTGAATCCAATTCGGGATGTGCCGCAGATAACCGATGTCGAACAAACCGTGGTGCGTCGGTCCATCGTCGCCGCTCAATCCAGCGCGGTCCATGCAGAGTCGGACGTTCAGTTTCTGAATGGCCATGTCGTGAATGGCCATGTCGTAGGCGCGCTGGAAAAATGTGGAATAGATCGTGAGAAACGGCGTCAGCCCCTGCGTCGCGATCCCGCACGCGAAAAGCGCCGCGTGTTCTTCCGCGATGCCGACGTCGAAGTAGCGCGTCGGATGCGCTTTCGCAAAATGCGAAAGGCCGGTGCCACTCGGCATCGCTGCAGTGATCGCGACCAGCTTTTGATTGTTATCGGCGAATTTCGCCAGCGTCTTGCCGATGATCTCGGAATACGTCGGCGTTGGCGTCGGGGCGGTCTCGCCGCTGTCGATCTTGTATTTGCCAAGGCCATGAAATTTATCCGGCTGCTTGATCGCCGGTTCGTAGCCTTTGCCTTTTTTCGTCAAAATGTGCAGGAGCACCGGCTCGTCCTGCGTTTTCAAGAATTCAAAGGTGCGGATCAGGAGCGGGATGTCGTGTCCATCGATCGGTCCGTAGTAGCGCAAGCCCAACTCCTCGAAGATCACGCTTGGGACAATCAAACCTTTGACGCTTTCCTCGACCTTATGCGCGAATTGCACGCCCGTCTTGCCGAGAATCCATTCAACGAAATCGCGCGCTTTGTCGTGCAAGTGCGCATAAGTCTCGCTCGTCACGATCCGGTTAAAGTAATTCGCAATCGCGCCGACATTTTTGGCAATCGACCACTCGTTGTCGTTCAGCACGACGATGAAGCGCTTGGTTTGCGACTTTATATTGTTGAGCGCTTCGTAACTGATCCCGTTGGTGAACGCGGCATCGCCCGCTATCACCACAATGTTCTCGCCGCCGCCTTTCAAATCGCGTCCCACCGCCATCCCGAGGGCAGCCGAAAGCGCCGTGCCGGCGTGTCCGGCGCCGTAGCAGTCATGCTCGCTTTCGGTCCGCAAAAGAAAACCGTTGAGTCCGCCAAACTGGCGCATCGTTGAAAAACGATCGAGTCGGCCAGTGAACAGTTTATGGACGTAACCCTGATGGCTCACGTCCATCACGAATCGATCGCGCGGGGTATCGAAGACGCGATGCAGCGCAATGGTGAGCTCGACCACGCCGAGGTTCGGACCGAGATGTCCGCCTGTTTGCGACAAGACGCGGATCAGCTCATCGCGCACTTCTTGCGCGAGCTGCGGCAGGTCCTGTTCGCGCAATGCTTTGATGTCCGCCGGCGAGCGGATTCCGTCGAGCAGGCGCTGCGGCGCGGCGGTTGCTGTCGTCTCAGAAGAGTCTGACTTCGTCATTTTTTAATTCCTTTTCGTCCGCCTTGTTATCGTTCGACGATTCGGCAGCGGCTTCAAAATTTTTAACTACTGGCTTGCCCGCGTTGTTGCGGGCGATGATCTCGATCTTTTGTTCGGCGTTGGTCAATCGTTCCTGGCAAACCTTCACCAGGTTCATTCCTTCTTCGTAGCGCACGATCAAATCCTCCAGCGGCAACTTGCCGGTTTCCATTTGTTCGACAATCGCCTCGAGCCGGTCCATCGCTTTCTCGAAATTCAACTCTGGGGCCGCGGTCTTGGCGGTCTTGGCCTTGCTGCTCATCGCGCGAACCGAAAATTAAGCACAGCGTCGCTAAGATGAAAGGAACGATTGCTTCGCCGTGTCGAAGGTCCGAGCCCGGACTGGCGTTTGGCGAAGGCGTGATCTCGATCTTAAATCGGCCTCCTCTCCCCTCAGGGAGGGGATTGAGGTCGGGTGAATAAACTATCGCTAAGCCGTGCGCATCTGGGCATGGCACATCCAATGCTCGGGCATGGGCACACATCAACCATTCACCACTATGAAGTTTCCAAAAAAAATCCTCTTAATCGATCACGAACCTGGCGTCACTCGCCTCATCCGGCGGGCCTTGGAACGCGCCGGGAAATATCTCATTCGCGAGGAGCACGACGATAAACTGGCGCTCAACGCCGCCCGTTGGTTCCAGCCCGATCTCATCCTGGTCGATACCGCCGGCCAGGATCGACGAAATATCGAGCGCGAAATCAACAGCGACGCCGCGCTCAAAGGCACGCCAATTCTTTCGCTCAGCAATCTTCGCCCGGAAAGCCAAATGGTTTCGGGCGGAATTTTGTCTGGCTACAGCTTCTTCGCCGCACCGATTCGCGTCGAAGAAGTTCTCCTCGGCGTCGACGAACTCCTCTTCGGCAAAGACTGATCCGCTATCGCTGCAGCTGACGCAGTAGCGTCGACATCTTAACGCAGAAGATCGAGAATTTCGAACCCGACGACGGTGCTTCGAAGACATCCGAGTTTCGTTCCATTCAGCGCGTCTGCTCGGCGTCGGCAACCGCAAAAACGGACTTATTGCTATTGGCTAGCGCGTTCGAAACGACGGGACCACAAACAACTGAAATTCGCTGTCCGCGGAAGGCGAGTTCGCCAAACGTTGCGCTGCAAATGAATATTTTGAACTCTCTCGATTGACGGTCGCCAGCTTGGCTCGGATTTGATCCAAGGTCGGTTCGTCAAATCGGTGTTTTTCGAAGAGTCGACGAACAAGCCATCGGAATCGCCAAGTTGAAAAAATAATGTAACCGAGAACGGCTATTTCAATTCCTAAAACAAGCCAGCGAGGCGCGTACGGATCCACGAATGTCGCCACAATTAACGACGCAGCACCGTTCACGGTAAATCAGTTAGCCAATTTGCTTTTTGTAAGTGGCGGCGTCTTTCAGACTTTTGAGATCGTCGGCGTTGTCGATCTTGAGGACGAAGATCCAGCCTTGCCCAAACGGTTCGCGATTGATTAAGCCCGGATCCGCTTCGAGCGCTTTGTTCACTTCGACCACCGTGCCTTTCACCGGCGCGTAAATGTCGCTCGCGGCTTTGACGGATTCGACGACCGCGATCGCTTCTTTCGCATTGGCGTGTCGATCCATCTTCGGCAGTTCCACGAAAACCACGTCGGTCAATTCAGATTGGGCGTGATCGGTAATGCCGACCCGGACTTTGTCGCCGTCGCGCTTAATCCATTCGTGACTCTCGGTGTAAAGCAAATCGTCTGGAACGTTCATGATTTTTTGTAGAGCGGTTTTTTCTCGATCGTGGCCGGAAATTTCTGGCCGCGAATCTCGATGTCGATCCTGGCGCCGATTTTCGCGTGCGGCGCAGTGATGTAAGCCATACCGACGCCCCAGTTCAAGCTCGGCGAGAGCGTGCCGCTGGTTACTTCGCCGATGCGTTCGCCATTTTCGAAAACAGAATAATGCGGTCGCGGCGGCGGACCTTTATCGTTCATTTTAAACGGAACCAGTTTTTCACGCGAACCGTTTTCTTTTGTTTTTAGCAAAACGTCCCGTCCGATGAAATTCGGTTTCGTGAAATCGACAAAGAAGCCGAGCCCGGCTTCGATCGGGTTTCGTTCCGGCGAAAGATCGGATCCGTTGAGGGGGTAACACATTTCCAACCTAAGCGTGTCGCGCGCGCCGAGACCGCACGGTTTAATCCCAAGGTCTTTGCCTTTTTCGAGCACTAGATTCCAGAACTTGACCGCATCGCTTTTGCGAAAGAAAACTTCGACGCCGTCTTCGCCAGTGTACCCCGTCCGCGCCATCGAGATCGGCATTCCATCTAGCTCAAGATCGACAATATGATTACGCGCTGGGACATTCACGAAAAGCTCGGTGACGCGCGGCCCCTGAATCGCGACGCCACCAAAATGAGCGCTGCGGTCTCCGAGACGAACATTATTTGCACGATGTCCATCCAGCCATTCGAAATCTTCGTTCGTGCGCGATGCGTTCACGACGAGGAGAAATTTTTTGTCGCCGATGCGATACGCAATCAAGTCGTCGATGATTCCGCCGCGTTCCTTCAGCAAAAAAGTGTATTGGCCCTGGCCAACCTCCAACTTGTCGATGTTGTTGGTCAGCATCGTATTCAGCCAACTGCGCGAATCGCTGTCATCGACGATCAATTGGCCCATGTGCGAAATGTCGAACATGCCGACGTTCTTTCGGACGGCCTGATGTTCTTCCACAATGCTGGTGTATTGAACCGGCATCAGCCATCCGGCGAACGGCACCATCTTCGCGCCGCGTCTTACGTGCTCGTCGTAAAGCGGCGTCTTTTTCTGCGCGGTTTCGGTCACGCGCCAAACTAGACTTGGAAGCATGTGGCGCAAGCCGCGTGCAACACGACTCGACCGCTGGCTCGATTTCCACTCCTCACCTTCATCCTCTCCTGGACCGAGAGGAGAGGAAAGATCTCGCTCGCATTTCTCCCCTAAATCAAAATTCACGTGTTGTCCGCTCCCCGGGGTCGCGATCGGGCGGAGCGTTGAGAGGATTGAGGTGAGGGATTGTTGCGCTACTTTCCGCAGCGATGAGTTTGCTGGACAGACTTGAGCGCCGCTTCGGTTTTCTCGGAATCCCGGGATTGCCGCGCATTCTTGTCGGGTTCGCCGCCCTCGTCTTCGGCCTGGCCTGGTTGCTGCCCGGTTTCACTTCCATGCTCACGCTTGATCCCGTTCGGATTCGTCACGGTGAAGTCTGGCGGCTGGTCACTTACATTTTCATTCCTCAAAGTCAGAGCCCGCTGTGGGTTTTGTTCGCGCTCTGGTTTCTTTGGTGGATCGGTGAAGGTCTCGAACGCGCCTGGGGATCGTTTCGTCTCACGCTTTACGTTTTGGTTGGGATGATCGGCACCACCGCGGCCGCGTTTTTCTTCGGCAGCAATTTTTCGAACTCGATGCTGCTGATGTCGTTGTTCCTGGCCTTCGCCCACTTTTATCCGGAGGAAATCATTTACATCCTTTTCATTTTGCCGGTCAGAATCAAGTGGCTAGCCTGGATTGCCGGGGCGTTCTTGCTCCTGGGATTTTTTACTAATCCAAATTCGTATCGAGCGGCTTTGGTCGCGGCGCTTGCCAATTACCTGATTTTCTTCGGACCCGAATTTGTTTATCGAGCGCGGCATCGTCACGAAGTCTCCAGCCGCAGGAAACGTTTTGAAGATCACGCGCGCAGCGAAGCCGAATCGCTTCATAAATGCGCGGTCTGCGGCGCAACCGAACTGACCGATCCCAATCTCGATTTTCGCGTCGCGCGCGATGGCGAGGAATATTGCGTGGCGCATCTGCCTTCGGCGCAAACCGCCACGCGCTGATACATCGACCCGTCTTCGCCAAGGCTACGGCGTGGCAAGCATGCAAGATCGACATCTTGGTGTTGCTATTTAGATTAACGCCGTGACCGACAAGAACACGACGCTCGTTCCGGAAGAAGGCTGGCACTGTCTGCATTTGTTCTATCACGTCGAGTACGGCCAATGGCAGTTGCTCGGTCGCGACGAGCAAAATGCAGCGAAAACCAATCTCGCAAAAATCGTGCAGGAAGTTCGCGCGATGGACTCGACCCAGCTGCTGACTCTCAGCGTGGTCACGCCGAAGGCGGACCTCGGCTTCATGTTAATCACGGCGGATTTGCACGACGCAAACAAGGTCGAGAAACAACTTTCGCTTTCGTTAGGAGCCGATGTGCTGACGCCGGTTTACAGTTATTTGTCGCTCACCGAAGAAAGCGAATACATCACGACCGAAGAGGAATATACCCCCTCACTCGACGAGGAGACGAAACGCGATCCGGCAAAATTGGAACAAGCGCTCGCCACGTTTCGTGGCGAACAGCGCAACTGGTACGCGCTGCCTTACGATGAGCGCCGAAAGTTGATGAAGGGACATGCGACGGTTGGCCGTCAATATGCCGGCAAAGTGAAGCAGCTCATCACCGGCTCGACCGGTCTCGATGATGCCGAGTGGGGCGTGACCCTATTTGCGCGCGACACGTTTCAAATTAAGGCAATCGTTTACGAAATGCGTTTTGATCCGGTGAGCGCGGAGTACGCGGACTTTGGCGAATTTTTCATCGGCATTCAACTGCCGCTCGACGAATTGTTCCGCCGCTTGCAACTCTGATTGTCGATCTTACGATTCTCGACCAAGGGATGGGTGACAGAGTGGTCGATTGTGCACGCCTGGAAAGCGTGTGTGCTGAAAGGCACCGAGGGTTCGAATCCCTCCCCATCCGCCAGCATGCTGATAAAATTTACCGTGTATGTGGTCTGGCCCTGTGCAACCGCATAACGGAGATTCGAACGCCGTTCGACCGGTGGGGCGCGTTACGCGCAAGGGCTAAGAGCGAAGCTCTAAAGCTGGAGCCAAAGCGCAGCTTTGGATAATCCTTCCCCATCCGCCAGCCTTCGCTTGGAGCGAAGCAAAAGCGAAAAAGGCTGCCACGCCGGAGTGAAATGAAGGCGGGCTTCAGTCTCTAAATAATTGCACCGTCGCTCCAAGACTACGGCTTGGCAAGCCAGCCGGTTCAGTTTTGCCGGAGCCAAAGCGCAGTCTTACTTGTTGCGATCGCGCCGTTCCAAAATCTGCAGCTCCTGGCGAATCTTCACCACGCTGCCTTCCGGCAACACACCACGAAAATTCACGTTTGGATAAACGAGACAATCGCGGCCCATAACTGAACCGGGATTAAGCACCGCGTTGCAGCCGATTTCAGTCCGATCACCCACGATCGCGCCGAACTTGGTAAGGCCGGTCGCAATGTTGCCGTCGGGTCCGGCCACGGCGATCTCGCCGTGATCGAGTTTCACATTCGACAAAATTACGCCGGCGCCGAGATGTGCTTTAAATCCAAGAATGGAATCGCCAACGTAATTGAAATGCGGCACCTGCGCTTCATCGAAAATAATGCTGTTCTTGAATTCGCAAGAATTTCCCATGACTACTCCGTTTCCGACGACGACATTTTCGCGCACGTAACAGCCGCTGCGGATATGGCAATTCTCTCCGATCCAGGCCGGCCCTTTCAATACTGCGCCTTGCTCGACAATCGTGCCGCGGCCAACGAAAACGTTGCTGCCGATGAATGGCCGTCCCACGAGTTCGCCCAGCACCGCCGGTTTTAGACGAAATTGTAAATAGCTCGAAATCTGTTTGAGCGCATTCCAAACGTAATTCTGATCTTCGAACAATTTCGGGTGGGCCGTGTGTTCGAGGCTGAGGAATTGTGCGGGCGCAAACATTTCGTCAAGCGCCGGCGCGTCGCGTTATCTTCTGTCCGTCCTTGGTGTCGCGCGCTTCCCAGCCGAGCGCATTCAACTTGTCGCGCAATTCATCGCTTTTCCGAAAATCTTTTGCAAGCCTCGCTTGTGCCCGCGCTTCGGCCAGCTTCGCCACTTCCTCGGGCAACTCCGCTCCATCGCTTTCAAAATCGAGGACTTTGTTGATTCGGTTCCACGAATTCAACCACGCGACCGCGGTCTTCGCGTCGAGTTTGTTTTGATCCATCGCGCGGTTCGTGTCGCGAATCGTCTCGAAAAGGAAACCGAGCGCCGCCGAAATGTTCAGGTCGTCGTCGAGAGCTTCTTCGAATTCGTGACCGAGCTGGATGTCGATCTTAGGATTGTCCTTTTTATCTCCAGCGACTTCACGCAAGCGCTGCAACCAATCATCGATCCGGCCCAACGATTCCCGTGCTTCCTTCATTCCATCCCAGGTGAAATTGAGCTGAGTCCGATAATTCACTCGGATCAGCGCGTAACGAATTTCGCGACCGGTGTAGCCTTTCGCAAGGACGTCAGGGATCGTATAAAAATTTCCTAACGACTTCGACATCTTTTGACCGTCGACCAGAAGATGCGCGCAGTGCAGCCACATCCGCACAAATTGTTTTCCGGTCACGCCTTCGCTCTGCGCGATCTCGGCCTCATGATGCGGAAAGATATTGTCTACACCGCCGCAATGGATGTCGATCTGATCGCCGAGGAGCGCGGTCGCCATCGCGCTGCACTCGATGTGCCAGCCGGGACGTCCCGGTCCCCATGGCGAATCCCATTTCACATCGCCATCTTCTTCGTCCCACGCTTTCCAAAGTGCGAAGTCGCCGATGTGTTCTTTGTCGTACTCGTCATGCTTCACGCGGCCAGTGGACCGCAGTTCCGTCAGATCAAAATGTGCGAGCTTTCCGTAATTCGGAAATTTGTTGATCCGAAAATAGACCGATTTGTCGTCAGCTTGATATGCGAGACCCTTGGCAATCAGCGCGCTGATCATCGAGATCATTTTCTCGATGTAACGCTGATCGGTCGCGGCGGGATAATCATCCGCGCGTTTGATCCGAAGCTTTTCCGCGTCTTCGAAGAACGCGTCCTTGAATTGCTGCGTGAATTTTTGCAGGGGAACTTTGGCCTCGCGCGCGCCACGGATCGTCTTGTCATCGACATCGGTGATGTTCATGACGCGATGAATTTTGAATCCGCGCGCCTCGAGATGGCGCTGAAGCAAATCTTCGAAAATGTAGGCGCGAAAATTTCCGACGTGGGCGCGGCTGTAAACCGTCGGTCCGCAGGTGTAGATGTCGATCTTGCGATTCTTCGCGTCGCGCAGCTGAAATTCTTCGGGGTGGCGCGAGTAAGTATTAAAGAAGTGCAGCGGCATTCTTAACTTTGTTCGACCGTCGCGATCGCCATCGCAGCGATGCCTTCGCCGCGGCCGATCGGGCCGAGACGCTCGTTCGTCGTTGCCTTGATGCTCACTTTCGCATCCGAAACTCCAATCGCCTTTGCAATTTCTTTTCGCATCGCTGGAATGTGCGGCGCAATCTTCGGCGCCTCCGCGATCACAGTGGCGTCGATGTTGACCACCCGCGTTTTTTTATCGGCGAGAATTTGAGTCACCCGCTTCAAGATCTCGATGCTGCTAATGCCGCGAATCGATTCGTCGGTGTCGGGAAAATGTTGGCCGATGTCGCCGGCGCAAACCGCGCCGAGGAGCGCATCGGCAATTGCGTGCGACAAAACATCGGCATCGGAATGTCCTTCCAATCCGAGCAGGTACGGAAGGCGAACTCCGCCGAGGATCAATTGTCGATTTTGTCCAAGGCGATGAATGTCGTAACCGATTCCGCAGCGAGTTATGCTCACAGTTTCAAATCGATCACGCCGTTAGAAGCGACGATGCTGTACTTGTCTTTCATATCTTTGCGTGGCCGCAAGTCGACCCGGCCACCGGCAGTTTCAACCAGAATCCATCCTGCCGCGATGTCCCACAAACTGATTCCGCGTTCGATATAAGCGTCGAAGCGTCCGCACGCGACGTAAGCCATGTCGAGCGCGGCGCTGCCGAGCACGCGGCATTTCCGGACTCGATGAATCATCGCTTCAAGCAGGGGCAGATTTGAATCGATCGAGTGGTCGGTTTTGGCGAGGCCGACAGAAATCACGGCTTCGGCGAGATTGGTGCGATTGCTCACGCGAAAATGCTGACCGTTCAAACGCGGCTTCTCTCCTTTTTGCGCACTCCACATCTCGTTGCGCATTGGGTCGTAAATCACGCCGACGATGATCTCACCTTTCAATCGAAGCGCGATCGAAACGCAAAAATGCGGGATCCGGTAAAAATAATTCACGGTGCCGTCGAGCGGATCGACCACCCATTGATGCTCGCGCGATTGATCGCCCACAATTCCTTCTTCGCCGTAAAGCACGTGCTCCGGAAATTGTTTCAGCAGTGCTTTGGTGATGAGCTCTTGTGTCTCGACGTCAATCGCCAGTTTGATGTCGTGCGCCTCGGCGACGGTGACGTGCTGGGAGCGATGAAAATTTTTGCGAAGCACTTCGCCCGCCGCGCGCGCAGCTTTTTCGGCCGCGTCGAGATAATGCTTCATGAAAAGTTGAGTGGTGGAGAAGTTGAGCTGAGGCAGAATAGCGTTTCCTCTCAACCGCTCAACCTCCTCAACCAATAAAAACCGGGAGGAAAATAAATTTCTCCTCCCGGGTTGAAGTTTGGGGTTGTGACTCCGAAAGATTTTCGAAGTCGTTAATTAAGCGACGGGCCTCAATGCCTCTTTCTTTTCTTCGCTTTTCTTTTTGCTGCTTTCCTTTTTTTCTTAGCCATCGACTTCTATTCCCCCCTTTCCATCCGCTTTCGCGGAAATTCGTGAAGAGTTGGGAATGACTTCACTTAACGACGAAGTAATCACGCGATTTTTTTTGTCAACCGTTTTTCGCAAACATTTGCAAATATTTTTACGAGCTGGCGCGCCACAATTGTCTTCGGAGCGCGTGAAATTTTTTTGATTTCGCCGCTGTGAAACAAAATTGTGACTTCATTTTCATCGCTCTCCATTCCAAAATCGGCGCGACTCACGTCGTTGGCGACGACGACGTCGCAATTCTTGTGCTGAAGTTTTTTTCGCGCATTTGCTTCGACGTTTTCCGTTTCGGCCGCGAAGCCGACGACAACATAATTTCGATCTTCTTTGGGCAACGACGCGAGAATGTCGCGCGTTGGAATCAATTCGAGAGAAAGATTATCGCCGCGCTTTTTGATTTTGGCTCTGGAGACCTGCTTTGGTTTGTAATCCGCGACTGCCGCGCACATCACCAGCACGTCACAATCGGGCAGATGTTCATGGACGGCATCGAACATGTCGTCGCTGGTCAAAACGGACGTCAGCTCCGCTCCGCGCGGTGGAT